>Ga0222703_1000228_pt1 | contig 13030 bp, 30 predicted proteins | sample AntAcemetage1506_FD_179827 | JGI IMG/M metagenome (GOLD analysis project Ga0222703, IMG submission 179827) | Saline water microbial communities from Ace Lake, Antarctica - #1506 | ecosystem: Environmental > Aquatic > Non-marine Saline and Alkaline > Saline | place: Antarctica: Ace Lake...
ACTTTGTATCTTTTTCCTTCATGTTCAATTATTTTTTCTTTACACATTTTCAATCAATCCTCCCTTCGTAATTTTGTCGCATTCTTATGCTGTATCTCGAAATAACTCTTGTAATTTTTCAGATTTCCTTCCTTTCAAAACAAGCTCTGCTTCTGTTTGTTTCCAATCTTTATGAATTTTTTTAGGAAATTCAATCCATCTTGGAAGCTTAGCGACATTTTGCATTCGCTCATTAATATAATTCAATCTCTTTTTAAGTTGAGGATTTTCTTCCATTTTAAGCCACTCTTTAACGTCATGTTTTAATTTAATAAATAATCTCCTACCTGCAAGCCACTTGTTAATTCCTCTTCTCATTAGAATTTCCCTAACTTTTTCACAATCTTTCTCAGAAAGATTAAATTCTTCTTTCAAATCAATCACTACTAATTCTGGATGATTCTGTGATTCACCCCAAATTGTTTTTTCGTTCATTTCACTCATCACTCTCAGGTAATGCTAAGAAATTGCTTTTGTTTTCAACAAACTTTTGGTATAGCGTTTGTTCTGATTGCATATCATACACATAAGGTAAAAACACTTGGTCTATTTTCACAGTCTTTGTTTCAACCAAAGCCATTTGTGCATCAATCCAATCTCTTATAACTCTCCAACCTACTCTACGTGCTTGATCTGCATCATGCCTAAACCTTTTAGGCAGTTTTCTCTCATCAACTGCTAAATTAATTAAAGCTATCCAAGCGTTTGCTTCTATTGGAAGCTTAAATGGAATTGCTTGATTATCAACATTAATCATGAAAGAAACAGAAGTGACATTTGCGTTTCCATCAAAGTCTTTTAGGATTTTTGTTGCTCCATGTTCTGATAGTATTTTCTCAATTTCCCCAACAGTTTTTTCTACTGGAATTTTAGTTGTGTAATATTTGATAGTCATTTCACTTATCACTATCCTCATAATTAGTGTAATCATCTATTGCTCTTCGAACAACTACAATCATGTCTTGTCCATTGTGTTTAGCGAATCGTATTAGATGTTGTTTTCTTTCTGAGCCTAGTTCTAGGAAGGCTCCTCCTTTTTGTTTAAATCTAGAATCCATATAACATCACTATAACTTTATACCCAATCTATATATAAAGTTATTGTTTAAGACTCAAACTTCAACAAACCCTTAGACACCTGAAAATTCAAAAACCCACACAACTTCGAAGCCTTAGCATCCACAAGATTCAAACCCACAGCAATCGCAGTAGAATTAAAACGCTTACGCCCAGAATCATAATACAACCTATAATCCTTCATAACCTCATTAGCAAAATCCCTCATAGTCCAACCCTCACGAGACTCACTCAAACCATAAGTATCATCCTCAGCCATCTTATTCGCATGAGCCTCATACAACTTAAACTGAAAAAACTCCTTCAACCTCTTATAAGGAGTCTCAAGATGTTTAGGAGGAGCATGAACATACAACTTCTTAATCTGATGAAACACACCAGACACACGATTCCTACGAACCAAATACTTAAAATAAGCCTGACCAGTCTTAGGATCAGTCTCAACATAATAAGGCTTAATCACAGCACAAGGATAACCCTTATGCTTAGTAGCCTGACCCTTACACCTAACATAAAAAGTACTAGACCTCACAAGAGAAACATCAAACGACTTCAACGTAGGCGCAGTCAAAAAAATAATAAGATTCTTAGAACGAATAGTTTCCATGACCTGCTTCAACATCTTATTCTTCTTAGACATGAACTCACGAGAATCACCAGCAACACCAACCTCATCAAAAACAATAACCGAACCAGGCTTCAAATTAGGATCTCTAACCAAGTTTAAAAAATCCTCAGGCTTAAAAACAACCCGCGGCATAACCTCACCTTCACGTAACTTAAAACCTTTAGGTAAAAGAGAATCAGGTAAACGAAAAGTATCTCCTTCAATACTCCAACCAAAAGAAATACTAGTACCACTCTTACAAGCCCCACGTTCACCAGCCATCACAATAATAGCATCCATATCTTTCTTGTAAACACGCTCACGAATCTTACGAACAAAAGAACTCCTACGCCTAGGCTTAGTAACCTTGCACTTAACTTCACTCGTCTTCGTCATTAACATACTCGGGTTGATCTTCATCTTCCTCACCAGGTGGCCTTGGGTAAATACCAATATCATTAACCTTCATGCACAACAAAGCCAACCACTCATTATACAAATCAAAATAATCATTCCTAGCAGAATTAGGAACATGACCTTTAAACGGCTCAAGCTTTAACAGAATAGCATCCCTCTTAGTTTTATACCCCTCATCAGTTATAACAAAAGGAGTTAACATGGATTCAAAAGAACGAATACCAGCACCCCAAGCCCTTAACCCAACAATAGTTTCATCAGCCATAGCAGCATTCGCACCACTAACCAAACGATAAGCTGCTTGAGCAATCATGCCCTTCATATCAAGATTTGATTTATAACCGTAAGATGCCATTCGTCAACAAAACTCCTTAGTCCTTGTTAGGATCATAAGTCAAAATTTCTTTATTAAGAATATTACTCGCATTCTTATGACTCCAAATAGTCCACCAAAGCAAAGGCGCATTAGTAACATTCCAATCAATCATCTTGAACAACATTTGCTTAATAGCTTTATTTGCTTTGTAAAACTTTGGAGTTCCATCAGAACCTGAAGTAACAAACTCACGTTTAAGAACAGTAGTCGAAGTAGAAGAATTACCATCAGTTTCTTCAATGACTAATTTAATTCTAAGTTGTTTTCCATTTGTTTCCATAACCAGTTTCACCTCCTAATCAAAAGAATTTAATTCCCATCTCATTACCAATACTAGTTAACCCAATATAAGTAATCGCAAGATTCACGAAAGTAACTAGGACACAAAAAGCCACTGCAATAACCACCGGGTCTTGAAGAGGATTCTTTCTCCCAAGGCCACGAGCTTTAAGTTCACCAATAGTAACACCAGTTCCAAAAGCCTGTTCAACTAACTCATCAGTTTGTTTCTTCTCCTCAAAAACATTCCTGTTAAACATAGAGTAAGCAAAATCAGCCCCATAATCCCAAGTGAACATTAACCTGCCCTTAACATCAAAAACTTGCTTTCCTCTAACACCAGGATTATAAATTTTTTTTCCTTCAGTTCCATACCCAGCATAAACCTCAAGCTTATTCTTTTCGTTTATTTTGTACGCGTGCTTCTCAACTTTACCATAAGGCATTTTAACAAACACCACAGCTTTTTTACCAATGAACAATTGTTCAAGAATAGGTAACTCCATCCAACTCATTATTTTCATTTCACATTCCCCCTAAGTTTAAAGTCCCAAGAACCCAAGTCCAAGCAAACCGCCTCCTTTTTTCTTTAACCTATTTTGATAATCCTCAAAACCTTTATCTGCTCTAAAATCATAAGAACGCTGTTCACCTTTAGTGATAGTAGTTTTAGAATACTCAAGCGCACCACCACCAATAGCTTTAGCAGTATCAACAAGACTAGCTTTAACACCAAACAACCTCCACATGAACTTAGTGAAATCAGAATCAGGATCGACAACAGTCTTCATAGCAAGAACCCAAATCAAATCATCAAGACCACGAATAGCATTCGCTTCATCTTTATCAATAATGCTTGAAGTCAAAGAATCACTATAAAAGTTTTTAATAGGAAAGTCAACATCCTTTTCTTCATAATGATCAAACACATTAACTGTCTTCATTTTTTTAAACACAGGTTTACTATTAAGCAACCTAAGTTCTCCTTTATGATTAGTGTGAAGCACAGCAACTTGAATTTTTTTATAAATAGGTTTCTTTAAATGCAAAACCAAATCGTTATAACCAGTAGAAATAATCTTAGCATCTAATTCAGTTTGATGTCTAATTGGATCCTCACCATAAATCGGTTCAGGAACCGTAATAGGTTCATTTTGATAATCCTCTTCAAAGTCTGGGTTTTCTAAATCTTCTTTCAATATAACTCACTCACAAATTACCTTGACATCATGGTGCTTTTGAAACAGCACTATTTCGCCTAGCTTGATCCAAGCCAAGGAAAACATTTATCAAGGACATTGCGACGAACAAATTACCAAGTAAAAAAATAATAGGATTAGCCTCCAGCGTTGCCGGATAATTAATAGTTCTAAAGTAAACCCTGTTCAAATCTCCATTACCATCATAGTCAAAGTTAAGGTCTCCATTCTCATAAGTTTCCCAACCCTCCGTGATAATGAAAGCACCAAGAATCAAGAACAAACCAGTAGCAACATAAAACGGAGCAGCAGACATCCACTTAGAACCAATGAACATTGCCATTAGACCTAAAGCTAATCCTAAATAAATAAAAACATCAAGCACTCGCACACACCTTACTCCAAATTAAGTAAAATAAACCCATAGCAATTATTAAAGGTATCCATTCAATCAACGGCAGCATCATTTTGGTTTCCTGTTTAGCTTCGATGGAAATATTGGGGGAGCCCCCCGAATGCTCGGGGGACAATTGAATGTTATAGCCCAAGTAAGTTTTTCTAGTTCAGTAAGTTACTAAGAACTTACTGTACCGAAAGCCGAAACAAGGAGACCAAGTGCCAATCCAACTGTTATGAAGCCTACAACTATATAAGCTGTTGCTCCAATGTCGCTGTTAATTGACTGGTTGATCACGTTTGAAACGATTACCAGGATTATGACTCCAACAACGAGCGCGATGCCCATTTTTACCATATCAGCCATAGAGTTATCTTATGTAATTAAAAAGTATATAAAGCTTCATGTCGCGCGGGCTTTGTATTCATATTCAATCTATTTGCGAATTAGCACTAATTGTGGAGTTTTTGTAGTTATATAACTTTCAATTTTGTTTTCGTGGTACTCGTGGATGATGCAGCAAATGTTATGAGCGATTAATTTCAAGAGTACTTCGTTTTGCTGGCCAATAAAACTTTTGGTTTTTAGGTAACCGTTAAACTTGAGTTTGATCATTGAGAAACTGGTTTCCACATTGCTTCGTTTGTGATATCTTTCGTAGAATTCTTGTGGCTTGTTTTTGTAGTAGAGGAACATTTTTCTCCAGATGAAAAGAAGATAGGAACAATAACCTATTATCGAGCGAGAATAGGGAAATAAAAATATTAAATATTATTAAATATTATTAAATAGTATTAAATATTTTAATGGCATTAATTACATAGGAAAAAACGTTGGTGATTGTTTGACTGAGGGAAAAACTAAAATTCAATCGATAGAGTATGCTGAAGAAATTCAAGAGTTTATAACTATGAATGATGATGTGAAAATATCTGATGAACTTAAACAAAAAATTAAGTGCACTCCAAAAGCAGAGTTATTGAAAATCGTTAAGGTTATCGGCTCTACTCCTGTAAAGATTGAATCTGTAGAAGTATATAATAGTGAATATTTGGTGAATAACTTCTAAAATCATTATTTTGCGGGGTTGTGAATATGGTAAACGTAAAATACTCAGCTAGGATTATGGCAGATGCCGACTTCATTAATTGGCTAATTGAAAAAGATAAAACTCAGTTTTTTCATTTAACACACATCAAAGCTTCTTCTATCTTTGCTAAAGGGGAAAACAATATTTGTTGTGATCATGACTTCTGAATATTTTACTCCCTCTGTTTTCCACGCTAATACGAAATCTTCCTCGTCTTTAACAGTATTGTAAAGCTCTTGAAGATCACTAATCTTTTTAAGAACAATCTGAGTCTTGTTAACTATTTCAGCTTCAAACGTCTTCATCTTCCTCGCCTTCTTCCATACCTTTATCAGCTTGCTTAATTGCTCGTTCTGTTTCTGAGTTAATTATTTCAACTATCTTTTCAGTCAAAGTACTTGCTTCCTCTTCAACATACTCTTTCAAAATAGAATAGTATTCACTTTCTTCTTTGTTAGATTTTGCTAAAAGTATTGTGTCTCTTAAAAGAGATTCTATTTCTAATTTAATTATCTTCTGGTTTTTACTATTCATGTTCACATCCCTCCAAGGTTTTGAACTACTGTCATTAGCAATGCTGCTAAAGCAAAACTCATTGAGCAAGCTAACGCAACATAAAACAATTTATCTTTATCCATCATTTGAAAACCTCCTTGATTTTCTCGATTATTTCATCCGCTTTTTTAAAACCATTCTCGTACAACGTCATTGACTTTACTTTATTTGTCTCTAAGTCTTTAACATTAATCCGAGCAATCGGTTTAGGTTTATTTAAACTCATTCTTTTTCACTCTCCTTAGTCCTGTGATTAACCCAATAACAATTACAATATTCATTCAACATCCCCTCTTGCAATTAAATAACAACCATAACAACAACCATAACAAATCAGACTAATCGTAATAACAGCACAACCAAACATCAAACCCGAAGCAACCCTAGTAAATAACTGAGAAACGCCACCAAAAAATAAGAACTGAACAATAGTAACAAACACAACAAGAAAAGTAATAATTAACGCAGCAACAATTTTGAAGATATCTATTCGAGATATTTCTTCAACAGTTTTCTTATCACAACTCATAACACAAAACATGATACAAAACGTTTATAAAGGAATGTTACAAATCAAATATAACCACCTCCGTCATATCCGTCACCTCTTTTTCCCTCTTAAGATAAAATAATAGTATTATTTAAGCTTAAGTAGTAAAAGTATATGTCGCAGGTGGTTTGGGTGGCAGTAGAAACCTATTTCCAAACCAAACCACAAATAACGTGTTGTCTAATGCCAATAAACTCTTTTCTTCGCTTATACACCTTATGATTAAAAAACTTATACAATCGCAAGAAAAAACTACGCTCATCCTTAGGAACAATCTTATTTCCCTTACAAAACAACTTATACTTAGAATAAATCTCCATAGTCTTAATCTCAAGCTCAGGATCATAATCTAAACACAAATCACAGAAAGCATAACTCGAATTACTCAAATTCATATACTTCCTTTTCTTATCCAGCACAGTTTCCTGTCTAACCCACTTAGATTCCTCTAAAGCACCTTTAAAAGCATTTAAAGACACAAAAAGGAAATTAGATAAGTTTTCAGGAGTAATAAGCTTATCAATCAAAGTTCTATCCTCTCTTCCTTCAAAAGAACGTGGAAAATTCAGAATCACTGCTCTTCTAAAGAAACCTTCTGAAGTATCTGGTGTTTCAGGAACCTCATTACATGAAGCAATGATTTTAGCATAGTTTTTAAACTGAAAACTAGGTTTAAACTTCTGCTCAGCAGTAATCATGTCATTACCAGTCAAAAGCTTTAGCATTCCAGCATCAGTAAGAGACTTGCTTGATAAATCTCCAAAAACATTAGCATTCTTCAAATAAAGATTAGCTTGAGAGAATCTATTATCAACCAAACTCTGGAGGGATTCATTAGAAACATTATCATACCCAAGCATAGCGCGAAGCATATTCAAGTAAACGCTTTTGCCATTGCTTCCTTTACCGTAAAGTAAGAAGAAGTTATGGAAAGGCATTCCTCTATAAAAAGTATAACCGGTTATTTCTTTTAACAAAACTTCATCTACCTGATTCTCAGTTACTTCTTCAATAAAACTTTCAATAGGATTAACATCAATCATTTCATTCTCTTCTTTTGTTTTCCATTCAACAGGATGTTTTGTTAAAAAAATCATGTCAGGATTATAATTTATTAATTCCATTGTATCAAGATTAAGAACTCCGTTTTGAAGAGGAATGAGTTTAGTGTCATGGCCTACTGTATCTCTTTCAACATAAGTGCTTCTTCTAATCGTGTTAAGTGTTTCGTTAACTAAATGAGTCGTGCAGTTATAATCAGTCTCTTCTTGAATCATAGCCATTAACATTGATTCGCTTGGTTCATAAACTCCTGTTTTAGAATTATACTTGAGTATTTCTTGAGTGTCTTCAAAAGTAATAAAGTCATTCCCGATTGTGAGTTGTCTTGCGAGTTTGTTATGGTTTATCTTTTCTGTTGCTTGTTTTAAGTGGATTGTTTCTTTTTCTTGGTTTTTTGTTTCAAGTCTTGTTATGTTATCGAAATCTCGGGGAGTTATCTTTTTTTCGTTGAATAGTTTAATTATTTTTTGTCCTGCTATTATTTTTGGCCCGAGGTATGTTTCATCTAAGTATCTGTCTTGTGTTATGATTATGTAAGTTCCAGCTTTTGTTAGTGTGCTGTTTGTTTCTGCTTGTTGGTTTAAATGATTCATGGGAACCATTCTTTCCTGAATTTTTTTTGTTCTGTTTTGTTTGGGTGGATATAATTGATGTAAACTTTGTTTGTTATCATTCTTCTCGCCTTGCTGTCAACACCCACGCTTTAGGATTCTTAACAAAAGGTTCAATCGACGGATTGCCTGCTTTACTCCATTCTTTTCTCGTGCATTCTAAATATTTCTTTTCCTGGATTTTCAGTATCTTCCAACACAAAGGCTCACGTCCTGATAAACAACACTCATAATAAACTCCGTTAGTATTCCGTGAATTAGGAAATCCTCTTATGCTTCCAAATAAACTTTTGCATTTCGGACACCACCATATTTTCTTGCCTTTGCTTAAAGCACTCACAACCTGATTGACTCTACAAAATAAAACTTTATTATTTTCAATTCCACATATTGTTTCAATTGGAAGTTCGCCAAAATCTTGGTCTATTATTAAATCTGCAAAATCGCCTTCTTTTTTTGGCAGCACTACAATAAACTCCTTGCCACCCACACAATCCTTTAACTGCTGCTCGTTCAAGTTGAATTTCATGAAAACCACCATTGCATTGTGAAACCATGTCCAATGATTTCTAAAGTAAATTTTAAGAAATATCCTGGGCATGGCCCTCCTAAGTGTAAATGGATTAAACTAAAATCTCCTGAAAGCCACAAGCATAAATATGGTCCATTAATCCAATGTAATGATAACTTAGGATATTTTTCTCCAGTCATTTTTCCACCATCTTGAAAGTCTCTATCCATTGGTGAAACCCGTGCATTTCTTCTGCTCGCTTCTTCTCGATTTTCTCAAGCCGAACCAACAAAGGCTTTGCAAATTTTATTTTTTTAGGTTTTTTAGCACCTAATTTAAAACAAAATCTTAAATGATGTGATTTCATAAATTCTACCTCTGATTCTTTTATTTCTTTACACTCGGGACAATACCAAAGCTTCTTGCCTTTTTCGTTTACCGCCTGAGCAATGTCACCGACTGTATTAATTACTTCAATGTTCCAAATGCCTTCTTTGTGACGTTCATCAATTTTATAAATGCCTTCTGAATGAACTTCTTGATGAGGTAATTCTTTTTCAGTAACTTCGCCTTTTTTCTTTGGTGTTACTTTCGTGACACTCAAACCTTTAACAAGGTCTTCAAGCTCTTGGTTTGTGAACTGTTGGGTCTTGTAAATCATTTCGCCACCTCAATCGAATCAAAGGTTTTTGAATGGTTTGTTTCCCTGAATGCTTTTGGGTTTAATGGTTTTATAACTGAATCAGTATCAATTATTGTTACTAGATAAGCGTTGTCTCCTTCTTGTGTTGTTCTGAGTTTTAATCCTGTTTCGAATGAAATATATTCTATACAATCTGATTTCTTTTTCTTAATACACCATTCTAATGTTTGTTGTATTATAGTTAACTCATTTTCATTAGTTCTTTCTTTGAGTCTTCTCATTGCGTGTTTGGTTACTATTAGTTTCATTGTTTCTCCTCCCTTGGTTCTTCCGGTTTATGTTTAGGGTATTTGATTAGTATTTTTTCTTGAAGGTCACATGATTCTTTTCCTGTTAGTCCGCAAGTTATTGTGGCGTAGGTTTCGCTCATTTCTTCTATTCCTGTTTGTTTCCAGCTTTTGTTTCTGTTCCACATTTCAAAAAAAGTTGTGGTTGGGTGGGTTAAATGAGTTTTTTGATATTCTCTTTGTCTTTGTTTTACTTCCGGTCTTTGATAATATTCTTTATTATATTCTTTCATTCTTTGTTTTACTTCCGGTCTTTGATAATATTTTTCGAGCCGTTCTTTTTGTTTTTGTTTGTTTTCTGGGTTAGCTCGCCATTCTTTAGTTTTTTCATTTACTTGTCGTTTATGTTTTGGTGTTTGTTCATAACAAACACGACATAGTTTTCCTGAGACTTCAGAGTCTTTTGCGGGTTTGCCACATTGAATACATTTCACTTGTAGTCGCCTTTGTGTTTGATGTTGTCTTTTATTTGTTTTGGGCCGCGCCATTCGAAACACCAGTCGCAGTAATAGTAGGATCTTGGGTTTTGTATTCCGGATCTTATTTTTCTTGTTGCTTTGTCGTCTTCGCAAACGTCACATTTTTTATCCCACGGGATGTGAGATTTATCTTGTTGTGTCATTTTCATTCCTCCTTTTTGTTTAATACATACCTTATTTTATTTCCATATTGTTGTATTTTCGTTTTCTAATAATATATTATCACATTTAACAAATTTAGCATAGTTCATTTTTCTTTCACCTCCTTTTTTAACCCTAGTAGGGTTCAGGACACCACTACTGGAATTGCATCCTGAACATTTACATTAATTACTCTCTGCTCGTAATTCACATAATTGCACTTTATGCCTAATGCTTTAGCACTTAGCAATTGTCTTTCGAATGTTTCTGCGTAATCAAATCCTCTTGCTTTACATTGTTGCATTGCATCTTCTGCAGCTACTGGATTATTTATTGCCACGTCACAAAATGCTATACCATAAAAACAAAAGTCCCAATAGCATACTAACTACAAGTGCTAATGCTATACCATAAAAACAAAAGTCCCAATAGCATACTAACTACAAGTGCTGTTTCAAAATCCATCTTTTTCACCTCCATCCTAATTTCCTACCTCTTCTGCTGTTAATGGCTTAGTTATTGCTATGTCACCAAATGATACAGGATGAGGATAAAAAGTATGAGTATAAAACTAATCCCGAACGTCAAATCCGAATCCATCTTTTTCACCTCCTTCTAATCCTTCGTCAAAGCAGATGCAACAGTCTAATTCATTATCTGCGTGTGTTGCTCCACACTTATCACAAATCCAACTCATTCAAAAATCACTTCCTTTAATCTTAAATCTATTCCGCATCCGCTACACCAAGAATCTTTTGAGTTAACTTCTTGGTTACATTTTCCACAATAAATTTTACGTGGCAATCCAAGTAATTCATACTTTAAAAAATTAACAAGACTCATTTACTTCAACTCCTTTGGTGGCCAAATATTATCAGCTAAAGCATAGGATATAACTCCAAAAGTAATGCCATAAAAAATCAAAGGAGGTTCTGAAGTTAAAATAGTGACTACTCCTGTTGTGGCAAGCCAAAGAAAAATCCTGAAAGAATATGGGTTCATTTCTTCACATCCTTTTTATCTACATATTTTCTTGCTCCACAAGTACAAACTAATTCTAAAATTGGCACCCGCACATACAACCCCAACAATTTAGAGAATGCTCCGTGTTTGCTATATTCTCTTCTATAAGTATTTCCTGCTATTGGAATCCACGTGTGTTTATGTTTGGTCATTGTTTAATCCCTTTTGTAATCGTGAGGTGCCCCCACCTCTAATGGCCATGGGTCCAGGGCTACAATTGCCCTGGACCATGCGTAGTTCATTTTGTGTCATACAATTAGGTTGAGCCAAAAAGTGGTTGAGACCTTTTGACCCGTGAACTTTATCTTCTTTTTTGTATAACTTTGAACACATGACACATCACTATAACTTTATATCTAATGTTTATTTAAATGTTTCGTTTGAGAGGCGCGTATATGGGCTTTATATCCTACATATTGATGGATATGCGTTCCTAAAACCATATTTAACTATATATTGTCCCCCAAAACCAACTTTACATTATAATTAAAATGTCAAGTAGGATAGGCTTTTAAACCCGTAGTACTCAAAAGAATACTATTGTAAAGTGAACTGTTTTGCCACTCCATGACCCCGAAAACTACCCATACCCCTCTGTAAGAAACCTCTTACTGGCCATAAAGCCTGAAAGAGAGAGGGTTGCACTAATGATTCTATACGGTACAGGGGTCAGAGCATCAGAATTGCTAGGCATCAAGCGGAAAAACATATACGCTAACCAAGACAGAGAGGGAAGAAAGGTTTTACTCATCAACTCCCCTAATCTAAAGCATCGAACTAAGCACAAGAAAACTATTCCAATTTATGTTAATGAGGAGTCTTGGCTCGTTAAACCCATTGTGGCTTATTGTAAAAAGATTGATGATAGGGATCAGTTCTTGTTTTTTAATTTTGTTTCAGGTAAGCCTTTCACTAGGCAAACTGTGTTTGATTGGTCTAAGAAGTATTTTAGTATTAATCCTCATGGTTTTAGAAAGATTCGTTTAACTCATCTTGTTCAAGAGTTTGGTTTTACTGATAGGCAGCTTGTGATGTTTGCTGGTTGGAGTAATGCTCAGCCTGCTGATGCTTATGTTTCTTTGAGGTTTGAGGATATTGTTCCTGAGCGATTTTATACTCGTCAGTTGCGTAAGAATCGTGAACCTGAAGTAAAGCCTAAGGTTAATAGGTTTAACAAGTGGAATAAAAAGAAATCAGAGGAGGATTCTGAATGAGACAGGACCTGTTGTTTCTTTTAATCTTTTTATTATTATTTGTAACAAGAATTATCCTAACTTTCTTAGGCGCAAATAAATTATTTAGCTTGGATGGCATGATATTTTTTTTATTAGGTGGTTGGCTTGTTAGTGCAAAGTATGAGGAGGCAAAAGAATGATTCCTGAATCATTAGTTGAGTTTGAGAAAAAGTTGATTAAAATTCCATTTTTTTACAATATTTGGTGTTTTGTTGCAGAGCATACTAAATCAGCAGTTGATGTTAAGAAATTGAAACAAGATACTGTGAAGGATTATGCTAATGCTTTTCACGTGGATTATCTTGTTGAAATTGGCACGTATAAAGGTGAAATGATTGACGCTGTGTGGAGAAGTTTTAACAAGGTGTATTCCATAGAGTTAGATACCTTTT
>Ga0222703_1000230_pt1 | contig 12958 bp, 9 predicted proteins | sample AntAcemetage1506_FD_179827 | JGI IMG/M metagenome (GOLD analysis project Ga0222703, IMG submission 179827) | Saline water microbial communities from Ace Lake, Antarctica - #1506 | ecosystem: Environmental > Aquatic > Non-marine Saline and Alkaline > Saline | place: Antarctica: Ace Lake...
AGCAACGGGGGCATGATGATGATTGCTGCCGGGAAAATTAAGGGTAGCGGTACACTTGAATCGCAAGGTGGAGCAGGTGCGAATGGTGGAGATGGAAGTCCTGGTTCATGTTCTACGGGAGGAAATAAATATGGTTCCGGAGGAGGAGGAGGAGGAGGTGGTGGTGGTGGTGGAAGCGGTGGATTGATTATTGGAGTATTTGGTAACAAGGAAGAGTGGTCCGGTGATTACGTTGTACTAGGAGGAATAGCAGGAGTAGGAGGTGCTCTTGGAATAGGAGGAAGTTGTGCAGATTTAGATGGTGATGCAGGAACCAATGGCGTTGCCGGTGCAAATGGTAACGATGGAACAGTTGTAGAATTTGTTATTAACCAGTAGAGGAACTTTGATTCCTACACAGAAAATTAGTTTTGAGTAATAATATCTTCATGAGTGAAGAAATATTTGCAGGGCTCATAGGAGATGCCCTTGCGCAATCATCAGCATCATTCGGAATCGCGGATGTATTACTCCTAGTCTTTGCTAACCTGCTAGGAGTGGGCTTGCTATTTGGATTGATCTATAAATTTATAATAGTGCCAAAAAAGGGTGGCGGAGTTGGCCTAGATACTATGGTCGCAAATGAAGCTCATGAGATGATGCTAACAAAAGACAACAAGCAAATCCCTGTATTCTTACGCATACCAGAATACTTTGATAAAATAACTGACTACATGGAGAAGATAGATCGCCACTTCATCAAACAAAACACCTTATTAAAGAACCTTTACAATCATCAAAATGGTCGCATAGATAAAATTGAAAAAAGGTAGACTAATTGTATGCCAAAAATGCAATACCAAGAACGGAACGATCTAACATTGATTACATGCCAAGTTGGTCTATTGCCATTGCTATACTGGGTTCAATATAAGTGCAGCCGTGATGGAAGAGACTTTTTAGTTACAAAAGGGTATAGAGGCAAAGATGAGCAAAACAAGGAACATGCAGAAGGAGACTCAAAAGTTCAATGGCCATACAGCTTTCATAACCATGGCGCGGCTATTGATATCGTTCCGGTTATGTTCGGAATGCCATGGAAATTAAGGTGGGGAGCAGGTCGTAGATTCCAACGAATAGCAGATATTTTTAAGGAATGTGGATTTGAATGGGGTGGTGACTGGCGATTCGTTGATAAGCCACACTTCCAATATACACAAGGGAAAACAATTAACGATTTTGTAAACGGATATAGTATAAACAAAGAAGAGTACATAAATCGAATCGATGGATCTATTGATATTGAGGAGACTAAGCTAGAAAAGGCATTACACAGAGCAAAATGGAACAGCAAAAGGAGAGCAAGAATTAAAGACGAACTTGCATATCTTTCAGAAGTAAAAGCTAAAGTGCTACAATAATAAACGGTTCTTACTTATTCCCCCCCTTTAGTATGGAATTACTTTCAGTAGAACTTGCGCAGATCGCAGGAGCACTTGGAATTGGAGCTATCGATGTACTTGTCATCCTAGGATTGACAGGACTCATCGGCAGACTCTTCAAGAATAGTGCCGTGCGAGATGTAGCTCTTCCAGTCGTTTGTATTCTTGTTGCTAATGCTGTCCTATGGGGCGCAGATTTAGTACCGGAAGCATACGAGAAATTTGCAACGGCCACTGCATTTGGCGGAGCGGTCACAGGACTGTATCCTTGGTTCGGTGGAAAGCTCACAAAGCTCTCAGCGGCCCTCAAAGAAACAGCCACAAACTCCAAAGTTTAGGCTCAGAACGAGCTTTACTATCAACGGCAATCCTTTAGGCAAACCACGCATGACTCAAAAAGATAAATGGGCGAAGAGAGATTGCGTGGTTCGCTATTATGAATGGGCGAATCAAGCCCGCACCGAGGCTACCGGTGATCCATACCATTATCTAAACCCTAAACAGTTCCTTGGATACTACGCATTTGTACACATACAGATGCCTAAATCTTGGTCCGCAAAGAAAAGAAAAGCGATGGAAGGAAGGCTCCACATGCAGAAACCAGATAAAGACAACGTGGAAAAAGGCATAAATGATGCATTATTTGCAGATGACAGCGCCTTGGCGATAGGAGGTGTGATGGCTCAATACTGGGGATATGATGACTTTTCTCCTTGTATAGATATTTTCCTAATTCCCATCCCCGGAGAAGAGGAAATACAGTTCCTCCACTTGATAGAAGAAGAGTAGTACTATATATCCATGGTGCGCCTCTCAACCATCGCGCGAAAATCAGGTGGAACTATCCGTACCGCAACGGGTCGTACTGTTAGTACACCTACAAGACGTAGCGATATAACAAGGGCCAATCCAGATAACCTATCTAGCAGGAAGCCAAGCCGCTCTGAATCAGCAATTAAAGATGATGCAATAGCTCAAATTAAAAGATCTAATCCTGATCTTTTTCGTACACCAGATCAAATAAGACAGGCTTTCCTGCCTGGAATCCTTAATCAATTTAATCTTACCAATAGGCAATATAGAACCAACGAGAACATTGCTAAGAGTAGAAGAGTAAATGTGGAACTCGGTAGAGCAGTTGATAATGCAGTGCGCGATCAGGGGAGAGAAGCAGAAAGACTAGTGACACCGGTATTCAAGAGATTGTTTATCAAATCTCAAGCTGAAACTGCCGAAGTGGAACGCAATCAGCAAACGGACACTGTAAGCAGACGCAATACTTTAGTCAGAGATGAAGCCAGAGCAGCAGAAAGAGACTCAAGGAATAAAAGCACGCGAGTTCGTAGTGATGAGGAGGCTGAATTTGCTATCAAGAATGATCCAGACTTAAATGACAAATTCACTTCGGTCCAGACTATTTTTTCTACTATAGAGGATCAGCCACCGGAAAAGAGAGAAGAGCTTCTTAAGCAGTTGGAAGATCAAGCGAATGCACTTGTAGATGCTCCGTTTGAACAAGAGAAGCAAACGGTAAATTCAGCTCTTAGGCTTAAGCTCGACAAACTTAATGCAGACATGGGCTTGTTTAGTGAACAGCAAAAATTTGAATTGGATCGTACCATCGACAGTTTAGATCGTGACTCCGCAGAATCCTTAAATGATACACTAGAATCACTTGCGAGCCGTGGAGTTCTAGACTCTGGACTTCTACGAAGGATTGCGAATGAAGTTGTAGAAAAGAGGGAGATCGGTGTGCAAGAGGTGAAAAAAATTGCAGACTTCCGTTTACGAGGAGAGAGAAGTGACACTGAATTTGGAAAAAGTTCAGCAAACTTACAGGCAAATCAAGCTATCCTTGGCATAGAACAGAATCAAGATTTCGCTCGAAGAAGCAGATTTATGGATCTACTTGAACTTAATAACGATCAGCTATCATTCCTTGAGGAAGTATCCGGAGCCGGAAGAGTAGATATAGATGGTGGAGGGGCGCTTCCAGGAGGAACCCGATCCACTGGAAGGCCAGGAGATTCATCCTTCACATCAACAAGCTCTATAGTAGAGCCGGCAATACACCCACGAAGCTCTCTAGAGCAAGCAAGAAAGTTTAAACAAGAAAATACTCCAATAGAAGTGCAACAGAGAGAGCGTGCAGCATTCCTAAGTGCAGCAGCAGCAAAGGCACCGACATCGAGTAGCAGTAAAAGAATTCCAGCGTCTTCACTAAACAGGAGTAGCATAACAGCAAGTAATACCCCTGGTAGCACTCCCGAAAGCCGAGTAGCGCTACGAAGACTATCACGTTCCTAATAATTCCATGCCAGCAACACTTAGCAGATCATCGGTACTAGGAATCTTGCCTGAAAGGGAACAGGGTCAAACGCCACATGCAGCTTTCCTAAGCTCAATAAATTCTCTTGGAAAGGATGCAAGCCCACAGGATATAGCAGCGCACATGCGAGGGCGTAGTGTGGCAGCTAACACAGAAGATAGGACAACTAATGTTGAAAACAGGCGATCTATAAGAGAAGAAGGAGTGCTCGAACAAGCAACACAGACTGTTCAGCAAGCGCCTCTTGATCCTAACGCTGATACAGGTGATCTTGCACTGTCAGCATTTACCAGCGCAGACGCATCAATGAGGCAGGAAGCAGATGCACGAAGGATTATCGGAGGAAGAACGATCCAAGCACAAGAGGAGCTTCAGGCTCTTGGAGAGATAAATCGTGAAGAATATAAAAGGAAACGTAGGGATGAGATAAAACCTACTGAAGCAATCGACGCGGATATTCTAGATATCAGGAACAAGGCACTCGTAGGACGTGCAGCACTCATGGAAAGTGTACGTAATCTTCCATTCGCAATGCAGAACCGACTGATTGCTCAACACGGAGCAATGTTTGCTAAAGCCCTCACGAAACTCGACCGTCTACGCGATATGAAACTAGACGATCTTGATGAAACGGCGGATAGAGAATTCGATTCATACGCAGAGCAAGTGAAAACGCATACGGATAAAATTGCAGGTTTCCAGACAATGCTCAAAACAATGGAAGCACAAGGGGCAAGTAATGAGGCAATGGCTCAAATACGCTTGGACTTTTCCAAAGAATTGGAACGTCAGAGGAAAACAAAAGCAAAAGGTAAGGGCCTTACAACCAATGAGGAATTAATCTTCAATAACCTCCTCGCCGAGCACAAAAGAGTACATGGCACCGCTCCGGACAGTAATGACCGTGCACTATATAAATCACAGGCAGCACAAATTGTTGGAGGTTCAGAGCAAATTGATGAAGCAGTAGAGAGTGGAACAATCAGACGTTCAGATCTCCTTGGAGGTCGTGAGCCTACGATCGAGGACGTTGAAAGCGCTAGGGATGAAAGTGCTGGTGATGTATTTGCTCGATCATCTATAACAGAAACGGTCGGAGAACCACAAACTGATGCTAATAAAACTCTTACCACTATAAAAAGCCTTCTAGCAATCATTAATGATAAAAACGCTCCAAAATCCTTAAGGAAGGCTATGGAGGCAAAACTTGCTACACTAAAATAATGGGACTATTTGATTTTCTAAAGCCAAAGGCCTCCGATGAGAGCCGTGCTCCCGGAGGCATAGGTGAAGGAGTCATAGCAGGAATCAAAGGAGGATTAGGATTTAATCTGAAGTCAAGGGTGGCAGAACCATTACTCCAGAGCCGAGAGCCTGAAGCGCCTACAGAGAGGCCATCTCTTATGACAAAGAGAAGAGAGGAACCAGAACAGGCTAAAGCTAAAGAACCAACCCAATCACTCGAACGACAGGATCCCAAAACAACAGTGGACATGTTTAATTTCCTTGCTCCAAAGGATCAGGTACTCACACAAGATGAGCAAAATTTCCAGAACCAAGAATTTGTTAATAACCTTCCAGTTACTAATAGAGTGAATGAGCGTGATGAGCTAGCAACAGAACTACTAGAGTCTTCTAACCAAGCGAATCAAGAAGCACTGGCCCTAGATTCAGCAATCACACCAGAGCAGAGAGATAACATTTTCTTAAAAGCATGGAACAGAGCTAGGCGTACACATGACCTTGCAAGCGAAGGTCTTATTGGAAGTTTTGGATCCATTATGAGTGGTGTTGAATGGGCAGCAGGTGAACTAGGCGCAGATACCTTGTCAGATTTCGCAGGAAAATCCGCAGAGGGGTTTAAGATATGGAGAAAGGCTATTGAATTAGAAGGAGACAGAAGTTTTATTGATGATCTTTCGGTTGGAGCTGGATCATCTCTCATGTTCTTTATACCTGGAATGGGAGCCATGAAAGGCGCAAGCATGTTCACCCGCATATCCCCTAGGATCGCAATGATTTTCGGGTCTACTGCATCAACAGCTATGGAATCAATGGCAGAAGCAGGTGACGTATTCCAGACAGGTAGGGACATGGGATTAAGCGAAGAAGAAGCAGGTGACGCAGCAACTAAGGACTTCTGGATTAACGCGATAGTTATACAAGCAACAAATCTTATTGGACCGTTTAATCCGGCGAAATCATCTCTTCTAAGGAGAGCTCTTTGGAGTGCACCATCAGAATCAGTACAGGAATTCGCACAAGCAGTCGCAAGTAATTTTGCCCTTGAATCTGATGAAGCAAAAAATGCACCAGCAGGTAGTAGAATACAGGAATTAACACGTGGAGCATGGAGAGCTGGAGGAATAGGAGGAATCCTTGGCCCAGTGATGGGTGGAGTAATTGGTGCCACAGCTCTTGTACCAGAAGGAAAATCACCAGAAACATTGACTGCATCCGACAAAATTGAAGATTACATCCTTAACTCGGAGCTCACTGGAGACAAGTTGAAATCTGAAACAAGGCTCGATGAAAAAGCTGAGCTTGGAACAGAAGGAGTGCCAGCTCCAGAACAACCAGATATTGATATCTCAAAGGAACTCACAGGACAGGAGACTCAGCCAGTCGCAAAAATCAGGAAAATAAGCAGGACACGTGCGAGAAAGGTCGCTCGGGATATCATAGTTGAACAGCAAGACGTATTTGAAGATCAAGGAAGCCTTGCTGAATTCGGACCAGAGTTTGAATCAGCAGAGCAAAATGCAGCGCTTGCCACAGAATTGATAGGGAATCCTGGAATACGTGGCCTATTGCAGAAGACTACAGGTAAGAAGGGATTTTCAATCCTAGAGGGATTAGATTCGGCGGGATTGCACAATCTAATTAAAAATGCCATAGATAATGTACAACAAGGATCTCCAATTTTTGAGTCATTACAAAACATTCAGAAAAGACTTAAGGATGATGTAGATGACACGCATTTTGCGAACAGCTTAAATCGTGCCGTCGGAGAAAAGACTGGTGATATCAAGGGAACACAGCAGCGTTTCACTACCGAAGAACTTGTTGATAAGGTAAATGAGATGGTTAAGGACGGCAGACTAGCTCTTACAGATGAGATTGATGTTGGAGTAACAGCGCAATCCCTACTAGCCAAACTCAAGGAGCCAGTACCACAGAAAGCTAAAGTTGCACAAAAAGCCAAAGTCACTCCAAAGAAAACAGGAACTCTCATGTCACGTCTATCTAATAAAAAAACTCAAGGAACACGTGATCTAGAGGCAGAACTAAATCTTACTCCGGACGTGGAAAGAGCTATCACACGATTTGAAGATTCATTTGAAAAAGAACTTGATGCGAGTCGAGAGATGACAAGGAGACATCTTAAGGAGGCAATAGCAGAAGCAGATACTCTTCCTTCAGGGGCCCTTAAAGACAAGCTTATAGCTGGTCTACGATCTCTGGAGGCAAAAGGCAAGATCTCAACGCCAATACAGGCAAGGCTCCAGAAGGCAAAAGTTCTAGAGAGACAGAATAGGCAGGTGAAGCAAAAGAACAGAGAGCTTATTACACAACTACGTAAATCCAGAAGAGCTGAAATGGTGAAAGATGTTAAACAGTTCCGAGCTCAGAAGAAAAACCTCCCGGCAGCGATACAGAGGCAAATGAATAGGCTCTTAGAAAACTACAGGACAACAATGCCATTTGCTGAAATGGAGCTAGTTGTAAATCAGCTTGAGAATCTTAAAGAGATTGGAACCAGTATGAATCAGATACGAGTAGCGAAGAGAGAGAAGCTCATCAAGAAAACCACAGAAGAGATGCTCAGTGGAGATCCTATTAAAAGAACTACATCCCAAACAAAAGGGGCAAAAGACATTCAAAAGGGAATGATGGAGATAGGATCAGTAGATGTAATTATTGAAAGCATGGATGAAAAAGGAAAGGTGTGGGATACAGCCAAAAAGCCCGTTGACCTTGGACATTCACTAGCAAGAGAGCAGGAGCATAACTGGGATCTAGAGATAGAAAACAAGATAAAAGAACTGGGTCTGGACTTTGATGCCGAGACACGGGTAATGATTCATGGACTGTACCATCGAGGAGGAGCAATAGGAGAAGCAAATAGGACCAACTTGGAGCGGCAGGGAATGCTTGAAAAAAGAGGAGATGAGTTTGTTCCGCCGGCACTCACATCAAAGGAACTAGAATTCTATAACTTCATGCGTGACTTTTTCGACAATAAGATATTCCCACAAGTCCAAGAAACTCATGATGACGTATCTCCTCTAGAGATATTAGATAAAGATGAAAATTACTGGCCAGTGAAATATACCGGAGGAAAGGACGTTGTTCCAAAAGGCTCAATAGGATTCGCAATAAAGGAAGTTCCAAGCGGATTTACAAAATCTGCAAAGGGTGCAGAGGGGCTTGATCTAGACGTAGGACCAACCGTTGTATTTGAACACATTAAAGACACCGCAAATTACATTCACATGGCAGAGCCAATGGACATTATCGGAGAAACGATTCTGCAAAAAGAAGTCATATCGGCACTTGGTAATGCGAACGTAGACTATCTACAAAATGAATACATAGAGCTTACTTCATTGCACGGAAGTTTTAAGGGAAAAACACCCGGATTAGCCAGCTTCTTAAACACAATGGGCCGCCCCCTATATCAAGGAGTTCTACTTGCAAACATAGGAACTTCGGTAAAACAACTATTATCTATTCCCCTGTCAGCAGCAAGAATCTTTGCTGATTATGGGCTGATTGAGTCTTCAAAATTCCTGTTACAGGTAGCCAAAAACTCTCCAGTAATTTTCCATAAAAAATTAGTAAAAAATCTGTACGACTATGTACAAAACGAGAACCCGGAACTACGAGCGCAAATTGGTATTATCGATCTTGTGCAGCTTGAAGGAAAAAGCCAAAGGAATAGAGGGATAAAAACTCCGATTGAAAGACTTCCAAAAGTTGAAAAATTCCTCAACTCTCTTATCGTAAATCCAGATATGCTAGGACGAGCAACAATGACACAACATTTACATGAAATGTTCAAAAACAAATTCAATATGTCGAATGAAGACGCGATGGCACATGCAAATAATATAGTCAGACAAACTCATGGATCTATTTTTGCTAAGGATCGTCCAACCATCTTAGGACGCACAGGTGCACGCCCATGGTTCCATTTCCAAACAACACTTCTTTACATGTCTAGTGTATATAGGAACGCCTGGACACAAGGATTCAGATCTGCAAATAAGTACAGGAAAGGAGAAATAACCACAGCTCAGTTCACCAAACAAGTCCGTAAATCAGGTATTGTAATTGGAGGATACTCGATTGCCTCACTCGCGGAAGACTTCATCTCTACTCTAAATATAGACGATGATGATCGCAGAGAAGAGGAACAAGCCAAGATCATATCCGTAGGGAATCTTCTATTGACAATACCAAAGAGTATATTCCCTCCATTTGGAGGAGCAATACGAGTTGTACAAACGGGGCAGATAGTAAACTTTGTTCCGATACTTGGCATATTTTTATCAGCTCTACAGTACATGAGGTATGCCGCGACCACAAAGTCAATAAGCAAAAGAAAGAAACATACCCTCAAGGCAACCGAACAAGTGCTTGCTTTAACCGGAGTTCCGCTCGGTGCAGCGAACCGATCTAGGAAATTCATACGCAGCATCATCCTTGATATATCCGAAGGCGTAGAGCCATTCATGCCTGGATCCAGAAGCGAGGTAAAAGATTTCGATAACACGCAAAAGGAATTGTTTAAGGATATAAATGATATAAAACTGGATCTCAACCTGATAGATCTAGACATAGATCTAGATTTTGAACTATAGGAGGAAGTTAAGTTCCTTTCATTTATTTCTACCCTTTCGTACAATAATCTCATGCAATCAGATTTCGATCTCGCAGTGCCTCAAGACTCAGTGCCAAGTATGGCTGGCCTGAACAAATTTGGGCGTAACCCCAGTGTACAAAGTGCAGCCGCAGAAGATGTATGGGACGCAGGAGGAACATGGGTAGCACCTACAGCAGCGCGCATTCATGCGTTGGTATCAGACGATGGTGATGATGATTATGGAGCAAAAGCAAATGGAACAATTACCTTTGGTGCACCAGTAGTCGATGACACTGTTACTGTTAATAGTAATACGTTCATATATGCGTCAGGAGCTTCAACCAGCGCATCGCCTAGCGATTCACCATCGCCAAGTCCATCTGCATCAGCTTCACCAAGTTCTTCAGCTAGTTTATCAGTAAGTCCATCTGCATCAGCAAGCTCATCAACTTCAGTAAGCTCATCTGCATCAGCTAGCCCATCAGCTTCAGCATCAGGTTCTTCATCATCATCTCCAAGCCCATCAGCTTCAGCATCAATTTCTCCGAGTGCTTCGGAATCTCCGAGTGCATCAGTAAGCCCATCAGCTTCAGCCAGCTTGTCACTAAGCCCATCAGCATCAGCTTCACCAAGTTCTTCAGCTAGTTTATCAGTAAGTCCATCATCTTCATCTAGCCTATCATTAAGCCCATCGGCTTCATCTAGTCCATCGGCTTCGATTAGCCCATCAGCTTCAGTATCTCCATCTGCAAGCACTTCACCGGCAGCAGAAGAGTTCACGAACATTGATAATCTCACAGCACTTATCGATGCACTTGCCGATATTTCAGCATCGAACGATGGAACAACTATCACAATAGTGGCAGATGACGTTGGAACAGCAGGGAATAGCAATACTCTTGGTCTTTCAGGAGACAACACAGGAACAATGGAAATCTCCGGAAACGCATTTACAGGAGGAGAAGCTGAAGGAACAGGGGCACAGACAATTGAAATACAAGGTCTTGATGCTCAATACAAAGAGATAATCGAGACTATAAACCTTAGGGGGGTAACATCTGTAAACACAGTAAACAGCTTCACAATGATAAATCGCATGATAATTCGTGCAGCAGGAAGTGGCGGAGTAAATGCAGGAGACATTACTGCTACAGCAGCAGACGATGCAACCGTGACAGCACAGATCACTGGTGGAAACAATCAGACACTCATGGCGATTTACATGGTTCCAGCAGAAAAAGTTCTCTTTCTCCGTGATTACTACGCTACAATTAACAATGCAGGAGGTGCAGCAGGAGATTGTGACATTTATATGTATATAAAACCATTTGGAGAAGTCTTCCAGGTTAAGAGTATTATGGGCCTTACAGACGGAAGCACCACACATGCTGACCAAAAATTCTCTCCAAACATGAGAGTGGAACCTAAGAGTATTATTAAAATGAATGCACTTGTTACCGCCAACGACGAAAACATCTCAGCAGGATTTGATGGAGTATTGGAATCTCTTACTTAGAAGAAGTGTGTGATAATAGCCACGACTAACAGTAAAAAAGCTACCGTTACTAATGGGGTGTGTTCATAGTGATCCACTTAAAATAGTGTGAACTATTTTACACAAAAAAACAGGCCTAGAAGTTCCCTAGGGTATAACTTATACGCCGTGGCAAGTAGATATACTTGAAGGTCAATAACAAGAGGCGTAAGGTTTGCAGTCCTATGGTCCATCCTCAATTACATATTACCGCTTTGCGGCCATCCCAGTCCCCGGACACGGGATGGACCACGTTTCGTATGTCCGGGGGCTAGGGTGGCTGCTTTTTAGTAAGCCATGCCTCAAACTAAGCCACCAAAAAATAGGCGAGATCAGGAGAAATCCTATGAAGTAGGAAGCTCCAATTCACCTTCTGCAGAAAATGCGGCGATCTGTAATATCATCCAAGCAGGAACAGTGGGAGAAGATTCTAAACTTGTAAATATGCTTGAGGCGGAAGACTTCCATGATGAAACTCTAAGAGGTATCTTCTTGGCATGTCAGGAGATAAAGGAATCAGATAGAGAAATCAATATGCTCACAGTCATTGGAGAGCTTGATAGTAAAGAAGAGTTTAAAAAATACAAAGGAACTGCCCTTTTGATTATAGATATCTTAGACAGAGGAACATACCTCGGCCCGGATAAGAGCGTGTTTGATATACTCAAAAAACACAGGGCCAGCAGGGAGAGCGTAAAAGTATACCGACAAGCACTCGATACTCCTATTCAGGAAATCCCAGCGCTCCTAAGCGACCAGAGCAAGCAGATAGCAGACATGTTACCGATAGCAGAAAACGCTTCAATGGATGATCTTCTAGCAGAATTATCTAGCACAGAGGATAGAGTTCCTACACACATCGGATTTGCAGATGACAGCTATGAAGGAGGACTCGCCAGAGAAGCACTACATATATTCTCCGGAAGACCGGGCACAGGAAAATCATCGCTGATGACAATGTTTTGTGCGCAGTGGATTAGACACAAGATTCCGTTCCATTTCATATCCTTGGAGATGAGCAGAAAGGAAGTAATCACACGCATCCTATGCGCGTACCACGGGGTAACGGCCAAGGACGTACGCGAGAACACAGAAAAGCTAATGCAACCGCTAGCGAATGCAGACTTCAATATACAGGTGGGTACAGGCTCAATTGCAGCCGTTCAGAGCGCGATACTTGCCACAGAGGCACAGATTGTCATCATAGATCATCTAGGCCTCATAACTGATCCAGAGGCCGGGAACAAGGTGCAGGAGGTGAGCAACATAACAAGGATGCTAAAGCTATGTTCCATGGAGATCCAGAAGCCTGTCTTGGCATGCCACCAGATGAGCAGAGCGATTGAGCAGGGGCCGGGGAACAGAGAACCAAGGCTATCAGATCTACGCGATTCCGGTTCAGTGGAACAGGATGGAGACAATGTCACATTCCTATGGGATCCGAACGCGAAAGAAGATGTGCAAAAGACTGCGGCAGCCTTGGAGGGGAGAGTGCCGCATAAAGAGATACGCTTCATCTTGCGAAAGCAAAGGAACGGACCCCCGGATATCTACCACACACTCGATTTTGATATGCCAAAATTCACCTTTAAGGAATCTGATATAGTAGACCTCCCATCCATGAAAACAGTGAGCATGGTAGATGCATCCGGAGAAGTCTTCCCAGAGCCTAAAAAAGATTTACCCTTTTAATAACCTTACATTAAGTAGATTATGTTAACCACTCAAGATGAATTACAACGGCTTAGAACAAAAGGTTTTAAAAAACTAAAGGATGGGCATATTCATCCACGAACTAAAGATCT
>Ga0222703_1000231_pt1 | contig 12952 bp, 22 predicted proteins | sample AntAcemetage1506_FD_179827 | JGI IMG/M metagenome (GOLD analysis project Ga0222703, IMG submission 179827) | Saline water microbial communities from Ace Lake, Antarctica - #1506 | ecosystem: Environmental > Aquatic > Non-marine Saline and Alkaline > Saline | place: Antarctica: Ace Lake...
AATAGGGAGGTAGCAAATGACTGAGTACGTGATCGCAAGAACGGAGAAGTGGGACTTCAGCCCGCCCATTGAGGAAAGCGACCCGGACAAGCACACGGTGCTTATGATCGAGAACGGCGTCCTACAATGGTGCGAGAGAAATAGCATCTTCAACCAGGTCGACTGGCCGACGTGGTTCAGGCATGGCGGCAAGTTCGCTCAGCCCGAAGGCGGCGATATCTGGGCCCACAAATACCCAGAGCGGGTGCTCTGCGGCACCAAAGCCGAGAAGCTGTTCTGGTTCTGGCGCGCAGGCGAAGGTGGCCAGCTGCACCAGATGGCAGTCGAGCCAGGCCAACGGATCACATTCACAGCACAGGTCCAGGGCTGGAGTTCAAACGACGATGATGGGCATACGAGCACCGGCGTGGGCGAAGAGGCAGTCGCCTGGCCGGAGGGTTCACAGCCAGAGAATGGCGAGTACCTCCAGGATGGCCGGTCGAACATGACATTCTACCTGGGTATTGGCTTCGGTGACGACATCAACCCGCGCACTACTGGCGCGGTGTGGGGGCCTGGGTTCCACGTCTACAACGGCTATGCCCCGCTATCAGTCCAGGCAATAGTCCCGGCAGGCGTCACCAAGATCACGCTTTTCACTCGAGCTAAGATCAAGTGGGCATACAAGCACAATGATACCTACTGGGACAACTTGCAGTGTGTCATAGAGACGCCTGTAGGCGAGACTGAGCCTGACCCACCGTGTCGCGGAAAGCCGCGCACCGAGTTCGTCAGCCGCGTCAATGTCGTGGCCGCCGGCATGAGCCTTGAGGACGCAGTCGAAGTGTTCTCCGTGGGATGGATGCGTGGCCGCGAGATGGCCGGAGGTAGCTACGACCAGGCTGGCGCGATAGACCTTGATGATCGAACGGCGGTTCTGCATGGATTGCCCGCCAGCCGACACCAGGAATTCCGCGATTGGTACGCTCAGCACTACCCGGGCACAAAGGTGGAGTTCTCAGGTGACCAAGACCCGGCAGCACCTCTCGTGCTGAGATACCCCAGCACTCACATGCCGCCAGTGATCACACACCCATACAATGAAGATCGTGGAACGTATATCCACAAGGGTATCGACCTGCGAAGCTCTTATGCTCATTGGAAAGACCTGGCGCTCTGCGCGCTAGATGGCGACGTGGTCATTTCATCGAATCTTGGCGATGGCTTCGGCATCCAGGTTCAGACCCAGACTGTGCTTCCTGACGGGCGAGTGATACAGGTACGCTATGCCCATCTTGAGGATATCGAGCGTGTGCCCGTAGGCACTCACATTCATGTTGGCATGGTGATTGGGCGCCCGGACAACACCGGTAACTCAGACGGCGCCCACCTCCACTTCGACGTCAAGATCAATGGCCAGTACGTTGATCCAGAACCCCTGATAGCCTGGCCGACTGCTCCGCCAGATCCTCCGCCAGACCCAATACCAGATCCGGCATCGCCAGCAGGCGAGCTATGGGGCCTCCATATCCAGAACGGGTACGCAGGGGACACAAGCGACGGCAAGCTGCGCGAGGACTTTGCCTATATCCGCGACGCAAAGCCGCGAGTGGTCAAGCTGGTTGGCAACTACCAGTGGGCAGAAGATATCAAGGCGCTCTCGCCCGAAACGCTGGTCGTCGCGCGCTATCACACAAACACGCAGGAACCCTACTGGAATTGCGAGAACGGCTCGGAGGCCGGGGCGCGGGCCTGGATGGGCAAGATATACGCTGACCTGGAGAAACTGGCGCCGTTCATCGACTTCTACGAGTCAGTCAACGAGGAGATACCGACGCACAACAACTGGAAGCTGGACAAGCTCGTTGAGTTCGACTGCTGGCTTCCCGAGATTTGTCATCAGGAATTCGGGGATGATATTGCTATTGCTGGCCTCTTGGGTGCCACTGGCAATCCACATGAAACCGAGGTCATACGAATGGTCAACGCTGCACGCCAGCTCGCCAAGTATCGCGGCGTTATCGGCTACCATGATTACTTTGGCTACAACCTGGCCGCGGACTATTGCCCGCTTGAGCACGGCACAGAGGCCGAATTCTTCTCGATGCGGGCGCTCTGGGGGTGGGACCCGGTATTCAAGGCCCACGGCATCAAGTCTCGCTATATCGGGACGGAGTGCGGGCCCATCTACGTTGCAGGCGGGCCCGGACACTGGCATGCCCCGACCGCTGGCGGAGGATGGCGATGGGACAAGTGCATGAACGGCGACTTTGACCTGATGCTGAGGCTCTCGATGCTTGAGCGGCACGTGAAGGCCGTCTGGAATACAGGGAATGACAACGCCTATCTCGGGGGGGGCAAATTCACCCTGGGCGGTCCAACTTGGGGAAACTTCGAGTACGGGCCGTGGTTGTGGCGGATTCGGAACGCAGTGAGGGCGGCGGGACTAGGCCCCTGACGCACGGAGAGCGCTTCTGCAGCAGCCAGCGCCGGCAATGAAAACAGACATACCAGACCCGTTCTCACGCCCTGGGCGCTGAGGGCGGGTTTTTGCTATGCCTGGGAAGCGATGGCAGACAGGGGTGGGGAACGGTACAAATAGTCTACCTTGTCATAACTTGACAGCCCAAAACCTTAAGGTTGAAAGTCTTGTCAAGTCTTGACAAGGTGTGGGAAATGTGGTATAATGTAGACAGATCAGAGGAACACCTAGACGAAGGAGCAAGCGAGATGGCAACGAGAAAAACGAAGGTAGAGGCAAAGAAAGTCTGGGACATGTTCCACAGCTCATTCCCGCATCTCCATTTCACAATCGAGTTCTCAGGCGACCAGATACACATTTTGCAGACGCTGAAGTGCAGGGTTTGCGGATCTGAGATTAAAACACACGCGGTTGGCCAGCACGATGGAGTCTGCAACGCTTGTAAAGTGAAGCGCAACCACAAGACAGCAAGCAGCGCGAAGACCAAAAACGCCAGACAGCACGCGACCTGGGAAGCACAGGCCGAGAGCGTCAGCCTGCACGGAGAGGAATTCTAACACCCACATAAGGAGGCGAGAGCAGATGATCACAGTCACAGTCAAGCACGAAAACGGGAATGGCAAGGAATCTGGATACGGAGTCTATGTCAATGCCTACGTCGCTTGGGATGACCTGGATGGCGACATACCGCTCGTATACGCCAGCGAGTGCGTACCATTTGGCGAGAACACAGAGGCCGCACTCAAAAAGGCAGAGGCCAGAGTCAGGCGCAACGCCAACCGAAAAGCCAAGGCAGAATACGTAGGCTAGCCACTGCCAACCGCCCGGGTCGCAAGGCCCGGGTAAGGAGAGGACACGATGAACATAACCGCAGGAGCCGATACATTCGCAGCGGTGGCGAAGTGCCTGAATTGCGGTAGGCATTTCAGGATCGACAATATCGACGCCGTCACGGTGAGCGCAGAGCAGTGGATCGCCGGCGATACCAGCGACTTCTGCGCTGATTGCGTCGCCGAATATCCCTGGCTAGCCGAGGCTGCTGAAGCAGACGGTGGCGACGACAACGGCTAGAGCGCACCATTACCGCCCGGGTCGAAAGGCCCGGGCAAGGGAGAAAACCTGATGGTCGGAACACGAACGAGCTCCAGCGTCAAGTTCAACGAGGCAGAGCTGAAGGCAGCATTCGACGCCGTAAAAGGGCACGACTGGAAAGGTCCGATTGTGGCCAACATCGACGTAGCCGACCTGGAGGTCACATTGGCCGCTATCACGTTCTACACGGCAACCGACGCCAAAGTCTATCCATCGCACGGCGATACCTGCATCGTTGAAGCTGCGGGCTATCGGGCAGGGCCAGCTGGAGATCACTAGACACCCATCCACCGGGGGCCACTAGACTCCCAAGGGAGGCCACATGTTCACAGTAGAAACCATAGACCCCAGCGACAGGGAATATCAGCTCATCCACGGTCACTGCCAGAACTATCCGGGCGGTAGACTACGCTGCAGCCTCTACGCCACCGTCATGCTCGTCGATGAGACAGGCAAGCCTGTACCAGGCGGGAAACACTGCGAGCAATGCGCCCGCGAGACTATCGACGAGTACGCTGAGAAGCTCGATATCCAATGGACGGCGGAACCGCTCAAACTGTACCGTGTACACGGGCAACGCGAGGGCACAGAACAAGTCATCTGGGGTACGTTCTACAACCGCGAATACGCTCAGAAATACGCGGACAAGCTCAACGAGGTGAAAGGATAATGAGACCTAAAGATGAAATGCTTATTGACTGTGCGGCTATCGACCAGGCCTACACATATCTCACGAAGCCAGAGCATCTGGCGTCGGTCAGGGTGGCCGGGGATGTGGTGGAACTGCTCACTGCGCTGGAAGCCAGTGGCACGGAGATCGAGCGGCTCCAGACGGAGCTGGATGCCAAGAGCGACAAACGCGCAGCTCCCAAGGAACACCACCAGCTTCGTGACGTGCTGCGAGAACGCGACGAAGTGTTTGCGCGCTGTGAGAAGGCCGAGAAGGAACGTGACGAGGCACAGTGCAAAGCGTTCGAGTGGCGCAACGAACGCGACGAGGCCCGTGCGGACTGCGACGAGCTAGAATTAGACCTGGGCATTAGTGATGCAAGGGTGAAGTCTATCGAGTATGCAAAAGTAACGCAGCAACGCGACGAGGCCCGTGAGTGGGCCAACCGCAGGCACCAAGTAACGCAGCACTGGAGAACCAGGTATAATGAAGCGATTGGAGAGAACGCCAAGCTGCGCCGGAACGAGCTGGACGACGAGCGCGACATTGCGGTACTGTGGCAGAGTAACGGGGAGGCTGACAAGGAAATCGGCGAGCTGAAAGCCAAGATCATAGCTCAAGAGCAAGAGGCGCTTGACGCGATGCACACTCTACGAGATGCGGGAATAGCCTCAGTTGCGAGTATTGCTGATACCGCACTGGGCATCCAGCGCAAGATCAACACGGCACACCAGGAAGAGATTGATGATCTCAACCGCCAGCTCGCCACTGCCAGCAACGATCTTCGCACTCAACTTACCAGTGCTCTTTTAGAGCGTGAACAAGGCTTACGCCCAACTTTTGCAGGTGTCAGGGACGCTTACGACACTACGGTTGACATAGCCGTGCGGGCTCGCGCCCAACGCGACGGCGCCCGCAACGGTGCGCTGGATGAGGCGGCCGAAAGAGCGCACAAAATTCTGTACAATACCTGCACTGCTTTTCGCTTCGCTGATCGGGTTGCCGCTGAAATTCGCGCACTCAAGTCCGAGTGATCTGTACTAGATAGAGGAGGTTGGCTATGTGGTTCGTTATTTTCGCACTGGTTGCGTCGGTTCTCTTGGGTGCTGGGTGGCCAGTCTGGGAGTATATCACAAAAGGAGCGGGTAAATGATTTACGGGCAAACGTTTTGGGAAGCAGTCAAACGCTGGTGGAGCAAGCGCCCACGTAGGACGATGATTTGGTGCAAGGAGTGTGGGTGCATAGTACACAGGTGGTATGTATCATGGGTTGTCCCAACATATTGTTCGTCTGAATGTTGGAATGCCAAAGTCAAGCGCGAGGACTTGACGTGGCTTGGGAGATGGGGCCGCGGTGAAACACCGCCTATGGGCAAAGGAGATAGCAAATGATCACGGTAGAATTCGAGTTCGAAAAGTCAACTCTGAACACGGTCAGGTTCCAGGAATCGGGGGCGACAGCTGAGAATGGGACTGCTATTCACGGCCTGGTGGTCGGGTCGCTTTATATCCAGAAGTGGGCGGTGAAGGAGCTGGAGAACCCCGAGAATCTCATGGTCACGATTACGAAGTGGGACAGTTCATGACAAATATCTGGATGGTATATTTGGGACTCGCGCTGGCGGGGGTGGCCCTGGGCTTGGTGCTCTCGAGGGCTAGTAGGCGAGCAGCACGGCAACGGGCGCGGGAGTGGCGCAACGAAATCAAGCGGTTGCGGGAGTGGCGTAAGACAATCGAGTGGTTGAAGAAACGCTTCCCCGACTAGAGCCCCCGTGGGCAGTGGCAATCACGTTGACGATCGCGGCATCGGAGTAAGTACATAATTGCGGGCGGCGTGGATGGTGACACGCAGGCGAGCTTCTGGCGGCAAATTGGCCAGGATGTACCTAGCGAGCCGCTTGGTAGCGCAAGTCATCAGGTTCGAATCCTGACCCGCAACTCCACGACCCGTGCAGGAGTCGTGAGACTAAAACGAAAGGGATCAGCACACAAGGCGTGTCGGGGGGCTGCACTCCCTCATCAAGTCCTGTCGGGCAGGGGCACAACATATGTAGTGGTAGGGGATACCCTGCCCGACTTGAGAATAAGATACAGGCGAGAGCGGCGGACGCTCTGCAGAGCCACGGCTTAGTGGCACAAATAGGAGTATGACGATGGCAGGAGATCAAGTACAAGCGAGTCCGGCAGGAGAAAACGTCAGGGTGTCTGGGGTATCTCTGAGACCGATACACTGGGCCCACCTGGATGCACTAGCAGAGCAGGACAGTAATAGCCGGTCGGCGACTCTGCGGGCCGTGATCAGCAAGAACATTCTGGCGCGGCGAGTGGCTTGGTCCTTGAAGCATGACCAGGTGACACGCTGGGAGGCGGGGTGCGAGATCCTGGCACTTTTTCTATGACAGGTCGCTTTCTACCGATCGACAGGCGGTCGGTAGATGGGGGCACTATCATCCGACGACCCTGGGCCAACAGCCCCAAGCCAGGGCAACCATTAGGAGGTTTGTCGTGACATATCCACATGATACAGCAGATCCAATGGACGATGCGATGAGCACGGAGCCTGAGGTGGTAGCTGGCAAGATCACCACGGCCGCCTGGACTTGCGTCCTGGTATCTGGGCAGGGCAGGGTGCCCTATGACCCCGTAGCTCACCGCGGGAAGCGTCGGTCGACCGCGATCGACATCACCATTGAGCCCCTGGACCCGACGGCGGGATTGATCCAGCGGAACATGCTCAATTGGACATCGGAATTCAAGAGCGTCCTGCGCCCAAGCCTGGAGGCGGTGGTTCCGACTATCGCCAAGATTCGGGGAATGCAGGTGGGCCAGTTCAATCCACTGCGGGAAGTGTCCGGGCTCTACGTGATGGCCGCGATGGTGCCCAGGCCAGACAACGAAGAGAACGAGAGCTGGACGACGCTCAAGATCGTCGGCGTCTTCGATAGCGAGGATGCCTGCGCGGAGGCATACGAGACCGCCACGGGGGAGGCTGCAGTTTCGGGGGCAGGTGCCCAGGCGGCTCCTGCGGCTCCGCCGGTAGGTGCCCAGACCGCTGGCAACGAAGCACAGCGGGCTCAGATGGCCGTGTTTCTGCGGACGATCTTCGAGCAAGTGGGGCACAACGAGCCGGCATTCTACCGTGCGATCAAGGACAATCCGATGCTGGCGGCGCACTTTGGCCGCACGAGTCCTGAGGTGGTAGCTCTCGTAGAGGAGTTCGATGTTCCATTCTAATCGGAAGAGGAGGAAGTTATGATTCAGCTGGTGCGTGTGCTGATCGACTCGCGAGAACCGCAGTGGGTACAGGAGCTTCGCTGGCACGTTCCTTCGGGGGTTCAGGCATTGCCAGTCGGGGATGCCTGGTTAATGGTGTGTGATGCAGTCCTCGCCGTGGAGAGAAAAACCCTAGATGACTTCTGCGCCAGTATTGCGGACGGACGTCTATTCACGCAAGCCACAGAAATGCAGCGAGCAACCCCATGGTGTTACGAGGTAATCACAGGTATGCCCGTAGTCAGTGGAGGCATGCTTGTGATTAAGGGGCGCCCAACGAAGTGGCGCTGGTCCAGTATCAGGGGAGCTATGCTTACCCTGCAGGACATTGGCATAGGTGTAGTGTTCTGCGATGGTGACGAAGAATACCAAGATACCCTGACCTGGCTGGCTGATCGCAGCCGCGACACGGTTCCAGTCAAGGCGCGGCGCGATGTGTCTATCGAGACGCCTTCCGAGCAGATTCTCGGAGCATTTCCGGGCATAGGCTCAGGTAGAGCGACAGCGCTCCTGAAACATTGCGGGAGCGTGGCATGGGTTTTGGACTTTTTGACAACCAGCAACGGTGACGGATTCGCCGGCGTCGGGCCAGCGACCTGCACCGCAGTTAGGGCCGCACTGGGGCTTGACTCAGATATGGAGCTTCGAGTGACAGTGAGGCCGGGAAAAGGAGACGACAGTGGCAAGTAGAGATTTGGTTCCGGTAACAGGCAACGTGTGGCAGGTGATCAAGGACATTGCGCCAGTGGCGCAAGCATCACGGATGTTCGCTGTGAGCGAGGAGCAGGCGGCAATCGTAATGCTCAAGGGGCATGAGCTCGGGCTGGGCCTGGTAGCAGCATTCGAGTTCATTCATGTGATCAATGGTAAACCCAGCATCAGCCCGAAGGGGGCGCTGGCTCTTATTCATCAGAGTGGCGAGCTGGACAGCCTGAGCATTATTGACAACGAAGACGACCAGGGGAATGCACTCAGCTGCTCGGTGGTCATGCGTCGGACCAACGGGGTGGAGTATGGAACCACCTACTCAGTTGCTGACGCAGCCAAGGCGGGGCTGATCAAGCCTGAAGGTGCCTGGACAACCTACCCTGGGAACATGTGCCGCTGGCGGGCGGTCGGGTATTGTGCGGATGTGGTATTCCCTGACGTGATCGGAGGAATGACCAGGCCGGAAGAGCTCGGGGCCATGGTCACTGGCGAAGGAGAGCCGGTCATTATCACGGTAGAGCCAAGGACGGCGGACCCGCAGCCGGCGGAAGACCCGGCGTCAGATGTGAGTACCGTCTCTGAGCGCCTGGGACAGCTTGTTCAAGAAGCACCGGCAAGGCCAGCGCCAGCTCCTGAACCTGAGGCACGGGCCGCTCCGACAGCCACGCTGGCGACGCTTATGGAGGCGGGATACAATCCTGCCGAGATCATGGCAGCGAACAACGGCGCAATCCCGGCTACCTCTGCAGAGTGTGTGCAGGTACTGGCGAAGCTCAAGGAGGCACAGTGACCAGAATCAAGCATTTGAGCTACAGCAGCATAAATCTTTACCAGATGTGCCCAAGAGCCTGGCGCTATCGGTACATCGACAGGGTTCCGTCTCCTCCAGTGGGCGCCTTGCTCTTTGGCAGTGCGTTCCACGGCGCGATCGAATCTATGCTGATTCAGAAGCACACGGCCGATAGCATGGGGGACCCGGAGGCGCACTTCCTGGAGGCCTGGCGTGAGACGCTGGAGGAGGAGCGCAACGCAGACCCAGCCTGGAAGACCGAAGAGGAGCCTGCGGAGCTCCTGGACTTGGGCATTCGCATGCTCGGCGTACCGGCTATCATCGACACAATCCAGGCGCTTGACCTGGCAGAGGTCGACGGCGCGCCAGCTATTGAACTCCGAATGGAGACCAAAATCCCTGGACTGCCAGTTCCGCTTGTCGGCTACATCGATGCCATAGCGGCGGACGGTGTGCCGATAGACTTCAAAACGTCCGGGCGCAAATGGTGGGCTGACAAAGCCAACAATGACCAGCAGCCTTCGTTCTACCTGGCAGCGCTTAACCAAGCTGGCTGGGATCGCAACCCCGCGATGGCGTTTCGCTACTACATCTTCACAAAAACCAAGAACCCGGTGGCTCAGATCATCGAGACCAGGCGGACACCAGGCCAGCTCTTCATGCTATTTGAACAAGTGCTGGACATCTGGAAGGCTATCCAGGCGGAAGTCTTCCCATGCGTCACGACCACCTGGAAGTGCAGTGAAAAATACTGTGATTATTGGCCGCGATGCATGGGGGCGGCGTAGACGGGCACAAAATCGGGCGGGGGGCCTGCGGGCTCCTCGCCTGACAGGGAGAGAAGACTGATGAAAGAGCTTCCAATTCTAATGAACACCGAGATGGTACGCGCAACGCTGGACGGACACAAGACGCAAGATCGAAGGCCGGTCAAGCCACAACCGCCAGAAGGAACCGTGTGGGATGATGAATCAAAGCTATTTATCATCACTGGATCAACTCTAGGGCTAATTCGCAAATCCCCCTTCGGCGCATCCGGCGACCATCTCTATGTGAGAGAGACGTGGGCTATCCAAGAGGTTGATATGGAATGGGACTGCGAGGAACGTATCTTTTTTCGCGCAGATTCCCCTTGGGAAAGTCCAGACGGAGGTTGGCGTGCTTCAATCCACATGCCTAAGAAATACTCACGGATCACGCTGGAAGTTGAGCGAGTGTGGTAGCCGTAGCCCCGAAGAAGAGTTCGGCATACTATGGGATTCGATCTACGCCAAAAAAGGCTTTGGTTGGGATACAAACTCGTGGGTGTGGGCCTGCGAGTTCAAAGTATTGGAGGTAAAAGTATGAGAGCCAAGGATGAAATGCTGGCCGACTGTGATATGGCAGCGCAGAATTACAAAGACCTTGACCACCTGTGCACCATACACTATGCACGTTTCAGATTGTGGTGTGACATTCCAGAGCTGCTTGATGCACTGGCCGCCAAGGACGCGGAGATCGAGCAACTGCGTGACAGGTGGGCAGAAAGGGACGCCACGATCGAGGAGCTCACGGCGGAAGTCGCAGCCAAGGATAGGCAGGTGGACATCTGGGCTGAAGTAGCCGCAATGACTCTACCAGGCCAATGACTGAGGAAAAACGGGCATACCTGATTAGGGCGGGGATCCTGACGCGGTTCAAGATCGCTGTGACATTGGCTTCCCAATTCAAACTACAGAACATACTGGCGATGCCTGATGAGGCCAGGACCAACATGGCGACGGAGTTTTTCGCAAATGGAATGACGAGCCGACTTCTCGCGGTTATGGCTGGCGAGCTCCTGGAAGTTCCAACGGTCAAATATCCACGAGACTGGAAAGAGGCGCTGAAGGAGCGCTTCCTGCCCTGGTGGGCGAAACGATGGTGGCCAGTTCGCTACAGCTATGTGGTCTGGGAGGCTACGGTGTTGTATCCCCTGATTAGCTTGCCGGACGAGGCGCATTATTTGGCAGAGGTTCGCGCGGATGTTAGGGAGGAGCTATGATCGCCAACGCCAATAGCATCAGCATACCGCTCACGGATCAATCCGTTCACTGCGTCGTCACGTCCCCGCCGTATTGGGGCTTGCGCGATTACGGATTGCCGCCGACAGAATGGCCGACCGTGACGTACACGCCAATGGCGGGGCTTGCGCCGGTGACGGTTCAGGGCTGTGAGCTTGGGTGTCAGCACGCGTGGGGCGAGGACTTGCCGCCGCATCATCCAGGACAGGTGCCACAGACAAATATGAACGGGCGAGGACACGCTGAAAATGTGGCAGTGGCACAAACCGCAGACAACGGTCAATACTGCCAGCTCTGCGGCGGCTGGCGCGGCTGCCTTGGCCTTGAGCCTACGCCGGAGATGTTCGTCGCTCACATCGTGGCCGTGTTCCGCGAGGTCTGGCGCGTGCTCAGAGACGACGGGAGTCTGTGGCTTAATTTCGGCGACTCGTACTCGGCAGGGGGCGGCGACAGACACAACGGAAGCCAAGGCGCGAATAGTTGTGTGGGGCGCACGTCACCAGAGAACAACCCCGACGCGAGAGTTAAGGCTGGGCTGCCGTCAAAGAATCTTATCGGCATCCCCTGGCGTGTCGCCTTCGCGCTACAGGCCGACGGCTGGTATCTGCGCAACGACATCATCTGGCACAAGCCGAACCCGATGCCCGAGAGCGTCACCGACCGCTGCACCAAGAGCCACGAATACCTGTTCCTGCTGAGTAAGTCGCAGCGCTACTACTACGACAATGAGGCGGTGAAAGAGGTGCTACACACAGATCCAAAAGAGAATTATCCAGCAAGAGCAAAGGTAACAGGGCGCGGGAATCAACGCGGTCACGGCGCACATCCATCAGGGCCACAACAGGATTCCAGCGGAGGCTATCCGCCGTCTGCATCTAATGGCCGCAATCGTCGCACCGTCTGGACGATCCCGACACGCGGCTATAGCGGCGCACATTTTGCGACATTTCCTCCGGCGCTGGTCACGCCGTGCATCCTGGCTGGCACGAGTGCCAAGGGCGTGTGCCCTGAGTGCGGCAAGCCGTGGAAACGGGTGGTGGAGAAGACAACCACATTCGAGAGCAACGCAGGCAAGGCGGCAACAAGGTCTGGAAACTGGAACCTCCGACAGACCGACCATCCACGCACAGATGTTGGCGTTGAGGGCCACGATCTGCGTTACGGGCCTACTGTGTCGTCAACAACAATCGGCTGGCAGCCCACCTGTGAGCACTACCCGTTAGTGTACGCCTGGGTGCCCATCCCTGCCCGCACGCAAGACGAACCCGCGGCAGATTACGCATTCAGGCTCGCTGCGGCACAGGGCACACGGCAAGAACTGCTTGATGTCTGGTGCGATCTGCCCACAGTCCCCGCAATAGTTTTGGATTGTTTCTGCGGCTCCGGCACCGTTGGCGAAGTCTGCAACACGCATGGACGCAAGTTCGTCGGCATCGACCTCTCATCGTCATACCTGCGAGAACTCGCCCTGCCAAGGGCGGAGAACAAATGCACAACGGAGTCGGTGATGGAGTTGCCACTGTTTGCACAGGAAAAGGTGCGAGAATGATCCAACTGATTCGCGGGGACTGCCTGGATATTGCCACCACCCGCATCCAGCATGCTACTGACGAACAGAAACAACCGCGACAACTCGATTTCTGAAAGGAGATAGCACATGAGATCACAGGGTATTCGCCTTAGTGTAGAGGGCGGCGACTTGCTTCTCCGGGCACCGTACAACAAAGGCGGAGTGGAAGCGCTCAAAACCCAGATACCATACGTCGGGCGACGCTGGGATGGAGACAACCGGGTGTGGCGCGTGGCGAAGCGATACGGTGCAGTCCTGGCTGGAATTGTCATGGCGCATTGGGGCGCTCAAGTATCTCCTCCGCCATACAGCAAGCTACGCGACGCTCCGTCAGAAAGGCTGGAAA
>Ga0222703_1000232_pt1 | contig 12951 bp, 30 predicted proteins | sample AntAcemetage1506_FD_179827 | JGI IMG/M metagenome (GOLD analysis project Ga0222703, IMG submission 179827) | Saline water microbial communities from Ace Lake, Antarctica - #1506 | ecosystem: Environmental > Aquatic > Non-marine Saline and Alkaline > Saline | place: Antarctica: Ace Lake...
ATTCTGCTAAGCTTTTCATCAATAAGGGCTAATAGCTCTTGCACATTATCATCTATCATTTCTGAAGAATGGCTCATCTCTTTAATTTTTTCAAATAAATCATGCCTGTCAGAATTGCCTAAAAAAGGCTTTGTTGCCATAATATTCTAACGCTCCTATTTTTTTGAATGTTTAATAGAAAGGTCTTCGTGCCCATCAAAATCTTTAAAAAAGAGATGGCCTAAAAGATTCTTGTACCAATTAAATCTCCATAGCCAGCAATCTGAAAACAAAAGAAAAGATTTGCCTTTGGAGGTTATCATAGTTTTACACCTCCTCGTCTTTGTCTTTGTTCTGACATTTTACGCCTCCTTGTTATATTAACTTTTAACCTATTTTTTAAACATTTGCCATTTAGTAGGTAGCTTTCTAAGACTCTTTTCATAATCCTAAAACGCATTGCGGATTGCATCTATCCGACCAGCAAAACGACCAGCAAAACGACCAGCTTCGATAGCTTCCTTTAGCTTTTTGAATCCAAAACTTTTAATTTTATCCAATTTAACTACCCTCCATTAAAAACATTATTAAGACAGCGGTGAAGACCCCAATCGACCACGCCAATAGAGTAGATTTAACAATACAGGCTCCAAGTATTGCACCGCCCATCCCGATTACAAAAATTGCTATGATTCTTAAAAAGATTGGCATTCTCTTTATACCTCCAGTAACCAGTTAACCCGTAATCCATCCTGAAAAAACTTCTCATCCACAATTTTAAGCCCAAGCTTCTCAAAAATAGCTTTGTAATTATGCTCAAAACAATGCTCTGCTAATTTCTCCAGCCCTCCGGCATAGGTTGCTATAAAAATATTCTTTCTGCAAACCCTAACATGCTCTTGGATAATGTTTTCAATATCACAGGGCGGAACATGTAGTAGCACTGAGAAAGAGATTACAAGGTCGAATTGATTGTCAGCGTATGGTAGCGTTTTGCCATCCCAACGATCTGGTAGATGCCCTGTTATTTGTTGGCAGTTATGCCTCATGCTATTTACAAAATCGCACATGGTATAATTTATAGGAGGGATTGGGTGCATCGTACTTAACTCAATCCATATTCGCCCATAGCCAGAGCCTACTTCAAAAAACTTAGTGCTTTGTTCTCCAACAGTACATACTATCTTTTTTAAGTTTTCAAGTTCATCATCTTTTTCAGCCGGAGCTTCGTATTTAGCCCCTCGCTTGTTCCAGTATTCTTTTGGGTTGTATGCCATTTATTTTCCTTTCTAACCATTATTTATTTTATAATAAATCCATTCATATTCCTAACTCCCCATCCAAAGTCTAAAGCATGGGGAATAAGTTTTCTATCCAAAAAATTAGAAATATTTGCTGGAAGAGATTTCTCCCATGTGTCCCTTTGAATAGCGTCTTCAAACTCGAATAATACCCATATTTGGTCTCCCATTGTTTGTGGAATCCATGCACGATTTTTATACTTATTCGGGATATACGGCTTTAATATCTCAGCCGGAGTTTCAGAAACGTCAACACAATCATACAAACTGATTCGCAATGCCGATATAGTCTCATACTTCATGTTTTATTTTCCTTTCAGTTTTCGCATAACTTCGTAATAGTTTTTACCCATATAAATTATTAAAGATTTCTTATTCTTAACAAAAAACAAGCCCTTAGACACCTCTGCAAAATGGTGAGTTTCCCATTGAAACCGATGAGTTTCATAGAAATTTCCGAATGCAGCTTTCTGATTGCCTATGTCAATTGGAACTGAGATTAGAATATTATCGCTACGGAGCAGACACTCTTTCAGGAGCTTAATACCATCTGCTTTATCAAAATACTCAAGGGTATCTATAAGCAATGTCAGATCGTAATGCGTTTGCAGCCTTGGCAATATCTCAATGGCATCGCCTATAAAAATGTTATCGTAAATATAATGCTGTAGAGGGGTAATGTATTCTGGGAAAATCTCAATACCGTCTATCGTGCGTGTCCATTCATTATATTTCTCTCTCCCGTCCCACAGCTCAAGATATTCTCTGGCTAAAAATCCGTACTTGCCAAACCCAACTCCGATATCCAAAAGGGCTTTAGGGTTTGCAGCTCTTATAATCGATACTATTTCGTTAATCTGAAATGGATGACTGGTTGGCATTTTAAACCCCCTCAATTAAATCTTTATATTTCTGAATATTATACTCAATAGAAAAGGTATCAATCGCCCAATCACGGTATTCTTGAGAATCGTAATCAGGCAATAAGATATTACTAACAAAACCATTCCTATCAGTCCATTCCCATTTATCTGGATAGATATTCTCTGCCCCTGGAAAATCAAAGACAACTGGTTTAAGACCGCATACCATACCTTCAATTATACCCATACCCTGACTCTCAAAGATGCTTGAGCATACGATATAGTGCATATCTGCCATTAATTTAGGTAGCTTCTCGTTATCAACCCTGCCATGCAACACGATATTGTCCTGTATTTTTGTCTTTTCAGCAAAGTTTTTAAGATAATATATCAACTCTGGGTCTGAAATCTCACCTACAATATGCAGCTTGTAATTGCTATCCAGTTTCAAAAGCTCGTGAAACATTGTCAGGCACAGCGGTAGATTTTTAACATAGGAAACTCTGCCCAAAAATAACAGGTTGTAGCCTTTCTTCCTACCATCTGCCATCGGGAATTTCGTGTGGTCAATTAGGTTTGGGATTACAAATGAGTTATCCCACATCCAAGGGAATTTCGATATGCCTATCTGCCGTACATATTCTGATACGAAAACCAGCTTGTCTATGCTTTTATATCCTTCAGTATCAGTAAGCTCTTGTATTAGTTTAAGAGTCCTTGGCGTGAACAGTTCATATCTGTGGATACGCAATATAACTTTTTTGCTTGCAAGCAGTTTGCTATATTTTAATAACTCCATATTAACACCGTCTGCCCATTCAAACCATATAATATCGCAAGCTTTAATTGCTTCTCTCAGCGGCCCAAAATATAAAGGGTCTGTGCAGAGATAAAACAACCCTATCTCAAACTCATCTCGCATTGCCTCAGCAATATCTTTTATAAAATGGAAGTTATTTGCAGCCGCTATTATTAATAGTTTTTTCATTATAGGCTAACCCCGCTGGGATAATATTAATATGGCAATATTCTCCACTGTCAATTAAACTCTGGATGGATTGTTTTACCAACTCTAACCCCCCATCTTCTTTTTCAAAATCTTCAACATGGCAGACATTTGACCTATCATCGCCGTAAACCATATAACGTCCTTTGCCTGTCTCTAATATAACGATTGTGTCCATCGTGGCTCTTTGTGAAGCCCTTTTGTCGGATATAATATCTATTTTTATTTCAATCATGTATCGAGCCCTCAATAATAATTGTTGGGTCACAAAGCAATTGGGCCATAGACATTGCATGGGGTGTATTTTGTTTTATACGACAAGCAATATATGCTTGGTATTTATACATGATTTTTACTCCGAACAAAAATCTTGCTTCCCACCAGCTCAGCACAGGAAACCGTTCCCCTCTTTTGGTAAACGGGCATTTGCACTGAATGAGCCTGTGGATAACTTCTTTTCGGCTGAAACTATCAAGGCTTCTCCCTTTTATCGCTCTAACAGCATGTCTTTCAGCTTGCACCTTTCCAGTAGCTTCATCAAAAACATCTTGTATTGAGCATACCGAAACACCTCTGCCAAGAATCCCATCGACGGTTAAAATATAACAGACTGTAACAATCTTGTTGCCATCTTTGTCATAATAATAATCATATTTTAGTTTCTTGATTTCAAATTTAGTTTTTGCCATCTGTTTTTTCCTTCTTTTGTTCATGTTTTAATATAAGCTTATTTTTTCTTGCTGGCCTTTTTAATTGGCGCTAACTTAAACGGTTCTTGTTTCTCATTCTTAACAATATCAAGATTAAGATGTTTCAACAAACCAATAATTACATCTTTCGTAGTTACTTTCGTATAACAACCAATAGCCATAACTGTATCGCCACTATATGGCAGAATGTCCCCAGCATGAATAGTTTGCCTATTTTTGACAGTCTCTATGTCTCCCATAATATTTTCTTCATTTCTTTCTAACGCTGCTACATAGTTTTCAAGCAGTCCAATTCTTTTTTCTAAATACTTTTTTCTTACCATTAGCTATTCTCCTTTATCCCATGCTTCCAATAATTTTAACTCCTTCTTTATTAACTATGCCTTGTACCCTTGCAGGAGTACCATACATCAACGTATAAGGTGGCACATCCTTAGTCACTACTGCTTTTGCCCCTACAAGGGCATACTCACCAATGATATTACCGCAAATTATTACCGACCCTGCCCCAATCGAAGCACCTTTTTTAATTAAAGTAGGCTTAAATTCATTCTTACGGTTTATAAAAGCTCGTGGTGTCAATACGTTAGTCGTAGTGCAATTTGGCCCCATGAATATATCATCTTCAAGCGTAACCCCTTTAAAAATGTTTACGTTATTCTGGATTTTGCAACCGTTGCCGACAATGCCAGCTATATAACAATTCTGCCCTATTGTACAATTATCACCTATCTCTGCTGTTGAGGCTATGTGCGTGCTGTGCCATATTTTCGTGTTGTTACCTATTTTTGCGCCTTCATCTATAAAGCACGATCCATGCCAAAGCGTTGGCTTCATTACGTTGCACATAATTTATTTTCCTTCTTTTTGTTTATTACTATACTCATTACATCAACTCCGATAGTTGCTTCAACAGTTGCGCTTCTATTAATTGATATCTCCGTGCAAGATTATCCTCTACATCATTTATTTTAGCCCACGGCATCTCAGGGGCTTTAATACATCTAACTCTGATTTGACCAAAGCCGTCTTCTCCTATTATTACTTCGTGCCTATCGCTGCCATCTCGTGAAACAATATCGCCAGCTACAAGCTTACGCTTATCAGGGGATAAATACACGACTTTGGCTTCTTTTGGCAAAACAAAACTGTCAACCCATATTTCAATCTCATCGTCTTCTCCAGTTAAGGCTTCGTTAGATATAATAACTTGTGCTTTTGGATTAAAATGTTTTAGCACTTCAATTAATTCTTGAATATTCATATTACATCACAGTCTGTTATATTAAACCCAAGCTTTTCAGCTAATTTTTTTACTTGGTTTTCTGCTGCTTTTGGAGAAGAAAACTTTGAAAAATGTTCTATAGTCCAGAGCTTACCCCCAAAATCAAACTCAATTTCAGCCTCAGCCTGACCATATTCAAGTTTATCTACCCGTATTTTAGCATCTTTTTTTATATTTTTTACCATTATAGCTATCCCTTACGTCAACTCATTTTTAATAGTTATAGTTTGACCAAGACACCCTCTGCCATATCCAAAAAGATCAGAATTATGCTGGAGCACCCAACTCAAATAACACAAATCGTTGGGCTTTACCCCCTTGCCTTCTATAATATCTTCGTATAGGCGGTTGTAACAGCCTTGCATATCAATATTTAGAATGTCGAGCTTGTCTTCATCTTTAAAGTAGTTTCTTGGCTCAGTTGCTACTAATTCAGGAGAAATAGCCCACCCTTGGAATGACCATTTCGTACCTATAAATCTCTCTTGCTCACCCTTATTTGAAATAACGCCCTCAAAATCAGCCCCAAGCCTAATAGCTAAGTCCACGAAATGTATGAATAAATTATAAAAAAGACCTCCAGTATTCCTCGCATCCCCTTTCCAGCTTTTAAAATAGGCCTCGTCCCTTACAAATCTAACTGAAACAAGGTCTGCTTTCTTGGGCAAATTAGGCAGATACCGTAGTTGAAGCACAATATTTATTTTTTCACTCTCAATCATATTCTCCCAAGGCAAAAAGGCTGGTTTCTCGCAAATAATACCATTAAGAATACGGCCTTCATTTAAGATGCTTTTAATTTGTGGCCTGTGGAAATTAGAAGGTGAGCATATAACAGCGTAGTTAACATAATTTGGGAATGAAAGAGTAGGAATGGATGTTGGGTCTGTATTTTCTTTCGCAGGGTCAAAAACATATTTGATTTCGCCACCAACATGCTCAATGGCTTTTCTGTGGTATTTTGCGATTGCTCCGTCACCGATAAGTGCAAATTTTAACATATTTAGATTTGTCTCCTGTTTAGGATTAACAATGTTGAATTTGTATAAAGCACATACATATTAAAAAGTCAAATAGTTTCTTTATTTTTTTTATTCTTGACATTTGCAATATTTTAGTTTAAATAAACAATCAATTTGAAATATCATCAACTAAAAGGAGCTTTAAAATCTATGAAAGATTTCACTGTTAAAAAACCCGACCAGAAAATCACAATGTGTATTTATATTGACGCCGAGCTTAAAAAAGAGATAAATAGACTGGCCGAAGAAGAAAAAGTCTCAACATCCTCATTTGTAGAGCAAGTTATTCGGTTTGTTTTGTCAGAGAAGAAGAAAAAAGATACCAAATAAAAGAACTCCTAACCTCATATAAAATAGAAGGATTATTTTTCTCTGATGCAACAACAAAATAGCTTCCCATATAATATTATTGATGGTTTTGCTGGCGAGTTTACCGACACATATTGTAGCAGAATGGAAATACCGCAAGAGTTCATGTATATTTCCTTCTTAACGTGCCTTGGTTCTCTGCTGGCAAGGTCAATTACAATATCCACTCAAATAAGGCCACAGCCAAGACTCTTTGTCCTTTTACTTGGCGAATCGGCAGACGAAAGAAAATCGACTGCTATAGACCAGACTATTAAGTTCTTTGATTATGCCCTTGCCCCCGATGAAGGTGAAGCAAAAATACCTAAAAAAGAGAGAACGCCTGAAGAGGAAAAGTCGGCGTTATCATTACAACTTCAAACATGCCTTGGGGCCGGTTCCGCTGAGGGGCTTGCCAAAAGGCTCCAGAACAGCAACCTATTATTATGCTACGATGAGTTTAAGAGTTTCATTTCAAAGGCTAAGATCAGAAACAGCACCCTCCTGTCATGTGTTAACACCCTGTTTGAATCCAACAAGTACGAAAATCAAACTGGAAAAGCTAAAATCGTTATAAAGAACGGTAGGCTTTCCCTGCTTGCCGCATCTACAATCCAGACCTACGAAGCGGCATGGGATAAAAGCTTTACTGCTATCGGGTTTAATAACCGCCTATTTATTGTCCCTGGTGGAGCAGAAAGACAGCATTCTCTCCCTCCTAAAATTCCAGCAAGAACATTACAGAAAATGGCTGGAGGTTTATATAAAATCCTCGACTTTGTAGGTGTGTTTCGTGAACTTGAAATCACGCCAAACGCAAAGAGATTGTATCACGAATGGTACATGAATAGACCAGCTTCTACCCATTCAAAAAGATTAGATGGATATGCGTTAAGATTCATGGAGTTGTTTGCTGCAAACAGGATGGCAGATGTTATAGACGAAAGCATTGTTAACAACGCAATTGAGTTAATGGATTGGCAATTTGAAACCAGAAGGCTGTACGACCCGATAGATGCCGATAACGAAAAAGCAAAGATGGAAGAGAAGATCAGAAGGGCGTTGATAACTCAAGGCAAGGAATTAACAGACAGAGGGTTAAAGCAAGCCACGAATGCGAATAGAGCTGGATTATGGATTTATAAAATGGGTATTAAAAATTTACGGGATTCTGGAGAAATATCTTATAACAAAAGAACAAGGCTGTGGAAAGCAGCTAAACAGACTGGAGCCTGATAATAATGGCATATCCAAAAAAGAAGAACAAACATACCAGAACAAACAGATTGATGCAATTAGACGCAATACGCTCCCCCTGTTTGAAATGTGAGCACCATCTAAAAGGATATTCAAAGCTTTGTAAAAAATGTGAGTCGTGTAAAAAAAGAATCGCATACGATAATTTTATTTACGAAGAAACAATGACAGACGTTATTGATACATACGATTACAGGAAAAACTTAGAGAAAGATGCAATCGAGCCAGATATAGATGATAAAGCTGGCAGACATGTAAGGATTGATTGGGAAGAAGTTAAGGCATCTTATATAGAAAGGGTTGTTACTAAAAAAATAAAGCTTGGTGATTTGGCTAAGGAGCTTGGCGTTTCTTTAAGCCATTTGTGTAGAAAGAAAACTGCTGGCGGCTGGCCTAAAATAAGAAAAGATATTGAGTGTAATAGTAAAAGCTGCCATAATATCGCAACAATTAATAAGAAATGCCGCAAATGTTATGACCGTGCTCGTTATCTTAAAAGGAATAGAAATAAGAAGGATAAAATATGACTTGCACTACAATACAAAACGGTGTCATGTGCGATTTCACAGAGTACAGGAACTATATTTGCTTTGAGCATACGACCTATCTGTTCGAGTTCTCAAGGCGGTTTGGGCCAGCTTGGTTTACGATGCCGGACGAGCAATATATTGACGTAGAACCAGACGGGCATTTGTCTGTGCTTTGGGATATTTTTGAAAAATGGAGGGAAAAATAAATGCTATACACATCCCACAAGGGAACACAATAGAGGATAGAGTAAGCCCTCTTAATAACCTATTAATAACGCCAAGCCCCTGTAAAGATTGTAAGCACGAGGAAGAAATAAAGGACATCTGTTCGCCCATTTGCGAAAGAATTAAAGCATACAGGGCTGGCAAAGATTGGATTAAATTCCCAATACCTGAGAAACTTCCGAGAATCACAAGGGAAGAAAGGAAACCGAAACCTGAGTGTATAATTAAGGGCTGCACCAGAGAATCAGATTCACGAGGACTATGCAACCCCATCTCCAAAATTGGTATAAGGGGAAAATCGAACATCCTGAACTTGGTAAATTCTTTAAAGCTAAGCGAGGCACACGAGGGTCTTATAGGAAAAGGATTAAGGAAATATAAAGGAGATATATAACATGGGATTACATAAAGTTTTGCCAGATTCAGAATTACCACCAGCATTAACGCAACCTCTTATCTTTGGGAACCCAAAACAAATATCAGCTTCGTACGATTTAGAAGTTAAGATTAAAAAACTGGAAACAGAGAAAGCCGCAGTAATGGCTGGAACCTTAAAATATTACGATGTTTGTATCGAGTATTCTGGCGAACAAAACATCAAAGTGCTTGCGGTTAGCAAGTTTGATGCGGAAGAAAAAGCCAAAGATGAGGCTTGTATAGATGAGGCTGATATTGAGGTAGATTGTGTTAATGCAAGAGAAATCAAACCTATTAAAATTGTTAAAAAATAAGGAGGGTTCTAAAATAGTGGAGAATCAATTAAAAAGTATCGTAATAGGGGCTGGGGAAGTAGGGCGTTCCCTTTATTCTGTGTTAAAAAAAACATACGGTGAGAATGTTTTGATAAGGGATAAGCAAGCTGACTATGGTATTATAGAAAGCACATCTATCCTGAATATTTGCTACCCTTATAGTGATTCATTCGTAGATATTACAAAGGGCTATATAGAGCAATATAACCCATCTGACGTAACCATTATCCATAGCACCGTTCCTGTTGGCACTACCAGAAAATGCGGTGAAAACTGCGTTCATTCCCCGATACACGGTAAACACCCGAACTTGGACAAAGGGATAAAAACATTCACAAAGTTTATCGGCGGAGAAATCCCTTTAGCTGTTCTGTTGGCTTATAGCTACCTTGATAATGCTGGCATAAAAACAAAACGAGTCTCAAGCCCTGAAGCATCCGAACTGTCCAAAATCCTTTGCACTACTTATTACGGTTGGAATATAATATTTTGCAAAGAAGCTGCAAGGGTATGCGAAGAATTTAATGTGCCGTTTGAAGAAGTTTATACGAACTGGAACAAGGAATACAATAAGGGGTATGCAGAGCTTGGCATGGGGCAGTTTGTTAGGCCAGTTCTTGAGCCTATAAAGGGGCGCACAGGCGGACATTGCATTTGCAACAATGCGAAATTATTGAGTTTTTTGCCTACAGATTTAATCTTGGAACGTGACGAAGAGTACGCTAAAGAAACGATTGATAAGAAAATCGTAGAAATCCCATTGGTATAGGGTTAAGGAAAGGAGCAAAATGAAAACAATATTCACAGTAACAATGGTAGGTAGCAATAGCAACAGAGTAGTAGGCTGGTTTGATACATACGAGAATGCTGAGGAAGTTGTCTTAAAAAATGTTAACGACATCCAAGAACATAATTATTTCTTTTGCGTTATCGAAGAAATAAACGGCAATTACCCCTATCCCTGTCCTCCTAAAACTGAGCAATGGTTTCGGTGGTATAAAAAAGAAAATAAATTCAGACGTGTGGGTAAACCCGAGATGCATAAACACGTTGTTAATTTTGGGATAGGATAGAAATGAAAATATACTGTGCAGTCTGCCTTAAATATTTAGGCTTTATCAGAGAGGCTACTCTGTTTAAAGGGATAAAATATCTTTGCCCTGATTGCGGTACCAAAAGAGTTGCCTCGGATATGTATCACAAGACTAAAGCAGATAGCGAAGATGATTTCATAAGCTCGTTTTTGAAAGGTAATTTTTAACATGAGAATAATAACAACAATTAAAAACAAAAATATTCTCAAGCAGTACAAGGGCGTTTCTGATAAGCAGATTATCCGAGATTTTCTTTACGACCCCGACAGCATCCTTTTAGATTGGGACGATTTTGAGATAGAAGTCCAGAGAATAGATAACAAGGAGTAATCGCATATAAAATGAAAAGACAAAACATAAATAGCATCGACTGGGATGATTTACGCCAAGGGTATAACCGGATATACAAAACAAACCACAGCACGGTTAGAATCTTTCTATCTCAGCTTTACAAGGATAAGAAATCAGCAAAAGCGATAGGCAGGATATTAGGCGTATCTTACTCGGTTGTTTTAAATAAGATGCGAGAGCTTGATATAGCAAGGAACAAAAAGGGGCATCGTGGCAAATCTGTTTATCAGGAAAGATACCGTGCCATTAAAAATAAGGAAGACCTATCGCTGCCTGAAATAGCAAGGATAGTCAAGTGTACCGTTTCTTACGCACACGCATTGCCAAGAATAATCGAGAAATGGGACAGAGAGGAGAAACAGTAAAATGAAATCAAAAGTTATCGTAATATGTGGGTCAAGTAAATTTGTTGAAATTATGGCTGTTGTAGAATGGTTGCTTGAACGTGATGAACTTGCTATAACAATGGGATTAAATTTATTGCCGAGTTGGTATCCTGATTGTCCGCCAGATCATTTAGCGGAGCATGAAAAATGTGCTAAAGAAATGGATGAGCTTCATCTTCGTAAAATTGATTTAGCAGATGAAATTTTTGTTGTTGATTGGAATAGCTATATCGGCGAAAGCACAACCAACGAAATAAAATATGCCAAGGAAGGAGGAAAAGGCGTTCGGTATTTCAGCGAAGACATTATAGGGCAACAAGTTTTAAAACTTTTAGCAAAGCGTTCAGAGGATAAGCCATGAAGAAGACTAAGTATTGCATACACCATTCGTATTGTGACCGTGGAGAAGATTGTCTAAACGGTCATTTTTGTTCTTTTTTTCAATCAAACCCAGATATTTCTTCTGAAAAGCCCGAAGAAGACCCAGAAAAAGGGCTTAGAAATTTCATGGATGATCTTTGGGACGGCGAAAAAGAAACGAGGAGGTAAAAATGTTAAAATTATTTAAATGTTCAGTGTGTGGAGAAAAACGGAGCATAAGGTTGGTTGAAAACGAACCAACCACTTATATTTGCGATAAATGCGGAACAAAGTTTTGTTTAAAGATAGAGACAGATGGAACTGTGGATATTATTCTTACACAAAAAGGAACAAAGTGATAGATTGGAACGGGTGTAGAGAAAATTACAACAGGCGGAACAAAACCAATTACGCAGATAGAAAAGCGTTCCTTGGTGATCTTTATAGCATCCACAAGTCTTGCAAGAGGGTAGCTCGTATAATATATGTGAATGAAATGTCAGTCTATACGGCCATGCGCCAAGACGATATAGAATTACTACCTAAAGGGCATAGATTACCAACGCCAAATCAAAAGAAACTTCTTGCTCAGCCTACAGAAGCTATGATTATAAATGAAATAGAAAAAAAGACTGAGCTTTGCCGCAATTATATTAGAGTTGTTCTTAGACAAAATAATAGAAGTTGGCTAAAAGGTGGGAACCGCACAAGGAGATTAATAAATAGAAAGAAAGGAATTATTAATGATTGACTGGGATTTAATTAGAACTAACTATAATAAAAGGCACAAAACGAGTTACAAAACTACAAGGAAATTTTTGCAAGGTCTTTATAATATTCACAAATCTTGTTACAAAATTGCTGACAAAGTTTTCGTAAGTGCTAACGCTGTTAATGTTACGATGCACAAGCTAAAAATAAAGTTACTTCCAAAGGGACATCGCCATCCGTCTAAAAAACTCTTGGCGATTCTTGCTCAGCCTACAGAAGCTATGTATATTGGCGAAATAGTTAAAAAAATAGGCATTGAGAGAAGCTACGCTCAATCTTTGCTTAGAAATAATGGGCGTAGCTGTTTAAAAGGTCACAGGCCGGAGAGGGCATAACATGAAAAATCTAAAAAGCATATTAAAGCATTTGACAGCCTCAGAAAAAGAAGAGTTTTTTAAAGAGCTGCTGGCTCTGATATCATTTCATAAAACTGGAGATTCATCATCCAAAATCAAAGGCTGTTTGGATCGCTGGAAAGACGTTGCAGAACTCAATAGTATTCCTAATTTCAAGAAAACTGTTTGGGAGAGGTTTAAGGCTTTGAAAGATATAGGAAAAATTGTTGATTTACACAATAAAAAGGCGAAAAAATAATGAACCCCTATTATTCTACACCGAATGGGAAACTGTATTGCGGAGATTGTTTGCAAATAATGCCGGAGCTTGAGCCGGTTGATTTGACTATAACCTCACCCCCTTATGATAATTTAA
>Ga0222703_1000242_pt1 | contig 12626 bp, 25 predicted proteins | sample AntAcemetage1506_FD_179827 | JGI IMG/M metagenome (GOLD analysis project Ga0222703, IMG submission 179827) | Saline water microbial communities from Ace Lake, Antarctica - #1506 | ecosystem: Environmental > Aquatic > Non-marine Saline and Alkaline > Saline | place: Antarctica: Ace Lake...
AGAGGAGTTCATTTTTCCTCTTTTCTGTATGGTTTTTCATCAATCCAGTATGTGTTGTCGGTTTCTTTCCAGAGTGTTAATTTTCCTGCGTTGTTGTAGTGCCATTCTTCTGTTGTTCCGTCTGAGTATTTACAGAAAGTTATTTGTCCTGCTTTGTTGTACTTGTATTCTTCTTTGCGTTCTACAATGCTTTTTAAATTAAGTTTTCTAATTAGTTCTTTTTGTTCTTTATTCATTTTTGCACCTTTTGATATTTTCCACCAAAGAGATAAAAAGTTTCTTCATAATCTTCAATATTATATAATTCAATTATGTTTCCCTTTTTTTGTCCAGACAATAGTCTTGGTTCTAAAACTTTAACTTTTGTTATAGGTTGTTTCATTTTTCCACCTGCCTTAATTCTTTAAGTATGTTGAACATTTGTTCTTTTGGTATGTAGTTCGGTTTATTTATTTTCATTTTTCCTCTTTCTTTATGCTGTTGTTCTTTTTTTATTTGCACAAGTCTTGCAATACAAACCATCTTCAAATTCAACAGGTTCAAGTTCTTTGTGTCTAGTAACTTGCAATAATTCTTTCATAGAGTTCCAGCTTTCAACTTTCATTCCACACGCAATGCAATATTTCTTTGCCATCTTATTCAACCTTTTCTTTTGGTAAAACATAAGTTTCAACTTTGTTGAACCCCAATTCTCTGCAAGCTTCTTTGAAGATTGCCGTTGGTGATAAATTCTCTTTTGTCAACCAATTTGAAAGGTCAGAATCAATCTTAATTGAGATCGGTTTTCTTTGACCAATTCTTGTTGGTTTTGTTTTCATTATTTTTTCAGTTATTTTCATTTTTTATATTTCCTCATTTCTTTATTTCAACATTTGTTTACTTCTGTATATGTTGAATTAAATATATTAAAGCTAGGATATATATAAAGGTTTCTATATAATTTATATAATTATATATTTATTCTGTTTCATTTATAAACACCCTTGCCAATGTTAACAAAATAGTGATATCTTCGCTTGCATGCAACGGAACAGAATCTGGAGTTGTCAAAATTACCCTTTACGCTTAAAACGCTTTTATCATACAATACTTTGCAAAACTTACATCTCTTTTGTTTCTCTTTCATTAATTACACGCCCAAATAAGTTTTTTAAGACATCTTCGTTGGCTAGGCATAGTTCACATACCCCCCTACCATCTTTAAGGCTGAAATTGCCTGTACTTGGATTCAACCCACAAACATGACAAGGAATAAAAACTTTGTCAGATTTTTTGGCTTCCTTTATAAAGGAATCATACATTGAGACAATTGAGACAAAAAAGACAGGTTTTTCACTTGGTTTCTCACTAGTAAAGAAATCAGTTGAGATTGTTGTCTTTTTTGTCCTAATTGTCTTAATCATCTTTTCCCAATCATCCTTGAGCTTGACACCTTGTATATAAAAGGCCGACTCATAATCGATTGTTTTCTTCTCAACTTCAAGCCCTTCTTGGTCCAAAACCTTTTTAAACTCTTTCCTTGAAACTGCTCTCTTTTTGTTGACAATTAAATACTTCAAATATGCTAGATAAAACTCTGAGTATTTGATTTTATCAGAAGGGGTTTCTCTCTCACAAAACAGCTCAATAAAGATTGGCAACGGATTTGAAGCCATGATAAATTTCTTCTGTCTTTCTTCAATTGTTCCTTGGTTTGAAAACCTTCCTCTGTTTGTTAACTCCGAAATTAAACAGGTGATTTTTCTTGCAAGGTTGTTGTATTCAATTTCTGGAATTGTTGAAAGTATATCAACACCCTCTGGAAAATTGTTTGGAAAATCAACGATCATCCATCTTCTGTAAAAACCTTCAGAGGTGTCTGTTGAACTTGGCAATGAGTTTGAACTGATGCAGAGCTTTGCATAATTAACAAAGTCAAAAGGTTGTTTGCCTTTAAACTCTCCACCAATTGAATCTTGCCCTGTAAGTTTTTTTAACAAAGAAGTTTTTTCCATTACTCCAAAGTTTGTCTCCCCCATGAAACACACAAGTTTCTTAAACAGCTTGGCTGACTCAAACCGACTATCCATTAATGAATCCAACTCTGAAGAACAACAATTGTTTGCTCCAATGAATTTATTTAATAGTGCAAGGAATCTTGACTTGCCGTTTCTTCCTGAACCCATGAAACAAAATAAACTATGGATTGGATAGTCTTGCAAACAAGAATAAGCAATTACTTCATAGAGAGTTTTAATGTTTTCTTCTCCCACCCACTGAGTAAATATTTTGTCCATTGTCGGTGTAGCATCTGTTTTTCCCACACTCCAAGGAATTGAATTTGTAAAAAAGTATTTTGATGTTGCTTTGAATATCTCTTTTGTTTTCAAATCATAAACCATGTCTTTGAATTGAATCCAATTTTGAGAAGGAACTTCTGGTATTCTTCTTCTTCCAATTCTTTTGAATGATTCAATGTATTTACTTTTTAATTGTGAGGCAATTGTTTTCCCTTCAATCTTCATTTTGATTTCCAAATCATTAATCAAATCTATTTCATCAACAATCTCAAAACAACAAAGTTCTTTCTTCCACATCCAAAACATTCCAGTACGATCATAAAAAAAAGGATTTACTTCTTGATGATAGAATCCAACATTGTCATAACAATTGGTTGCTTCCAATGAAGCCACAAAAGTTTTTGCTCTCTCTTTGTCAATCTCCTCTTTATAGTTTTCAATCATAGGATTTAATTTATTCCCAAAGTCCATATTCCATCACCAGCTCCTTCTTTTTTCCTGTCTTCCAATGTGGTGTAAACTCCAACGCTATCATTGTTTTATCAAACGCTTTCATTCCATCACATTTCAATGCATTTATTATTGCTGTTTTTTCCAGTTCTCTTTCTTCTCTACTCATCAAGAACCATTTACGAGTGTACATGTGAATGTGATAACCTTTGCTCCCTGTGAAGAAACATCTAAACGGTGCATCAAATTCATTCTTTAATCTGTCAGTAATAGTTTTCATAATCTCTGTTGCTTCTTCAGTTGTCTTTGTGTCAATGTCCAGAACCAATTCATTTTTGAGAACACTCCTATGATTTACTTTGGTAAGCTTCCATAAGTTTTTCTCTTCTAAGTATTCAAGAAACTCAAGATGTTTTGTGAACCTATGTTCTCCGTCATCTCCTCTGAAACTATAAGTTAGTTTAAAACTTCCAGGTTGCTTACCAGTATCATAGTAAATCCAGTTTAAGTGTTGTTCTCTGTTCATTCTCTTTCTTCTTCTTTCTTTGTTTCTGTTTTGTATATGTTTTTGAATAAAGTTGTTTTCCCAATTCCTTCGACTTGAACATTCAAATACGGATTTCCGTTTTTGTCTTCTCCAGTCCAACAAACCCAACCTCCTGTTTTGCTTTTAAAATCTGGTCTTCTTCCTTCCAATGTTTTTCACCTCCTATTTGTTTTTCCAAATTAACCAAGCTAGATATAAGTTAATTAAAAATATCCATCTTGAAAATAATAATGTGCTTATTATAATTGTGTTCAATATAAAAAGTTGTATCAACAATCCTTGCAGTGTTCTATTAATTGGTTTTGTTTCTAGTTTCATTTCAACCACTTCTCTTTTATTCCATCCCATTCTTTAATTGGAATTTCAAGGTGCAAACCTTTTTTCTCTATGTCTTTGAAAATATTTCTTGCTGTGTCATTCCCAATGTTGTGCAGGAGTTCCAGAATCTGGTCTGGTGTCATTCTTTTTAAATTTGTCTTAAATGCTTTGAGTCCTGCCTTTGTTGCTTTTGTTTTTATGTCTTCAATGATTCCCAAGTTTCCCCTCCACAAATAGTTTATTAAAACAAACTTCACAATAATTATTATTTCTGAAGTATTGCTTGCCTTTCCAACGCATGTTGAGAACAGCTTTGTTTTTACACTTTTTGCATTCCATACAAATAGATTGTTTGAAAGGATATATATAGATGTTTGACTATTATTAAAAGACAACAATATGTTTATATATTATCACGATATTAAATAGATTATGGTTGCTGGCAAATTTAACTAAATGTATGTTTCAATTAGAACGCCAACCCAGGAGAATTAAAAGATGACTATGTTTATTAAACAAAAGATAAGAAGCACACAACGAGATTTGATGCAACTCCAACGAATGTATGTTAAGAAGATTAACAGATACAATTTACTTGTTAATGAATATAATAATCAAAACAACTTTACGCCAATTGAATTAAATTCTCAGCAACCTCGTGCTGAAGAACAAGTTACACCGAAGGAGTCTGGATCTGTTACGACTCCTATAAACGCTTCTTTCCAGACTCCCAAGGGTGCTTGGTCACCAGAGAAGAGAAAAGCCTTCGGTGAAAAGATGAAGTTGGCCAGAGAAAAGAAATTAAGTGTTCAGGCTTCTGGCATGGATATTTAATGAAGCAAACAAATTTAATTGATTCTGCCATGAGAGAAGAGTTTGAATATTACTTACTTGACTGGGCGACTTACTTCAGAACAAAACTTCTTGTTGGCAATTTGGATGATGGTATTAAATTGATGATGGGAGATAATAAAGAAGATTTTAATAAAAAGCTTGTAGACTTTGAAGAATCAAGAAATGTATTATCTTACTTGGAAAACTTAAAAAAGTTTGGAAAGAGAGCAGTCACAAGCATTGAGATTGTTTCTGCATTCAAAGATGAAATTTCTGAGAGAAGTGTTCATAAACAACTACAACGCCTCAAACACTGGAAGCAAGTTGAAGAGATTAAAACAACCATCAGAAAGAAGCCGTTGATACTTTACAGAGTATTTTAAGAATTTTCTCCATTATTTAACAGACTGTATTTAAATGATAAGTACTAGATTATATTTAATAAAATTTTGGAGGAATATAAAATGGACAAAAAAGGAATGATTGGTGGAGTTGTATCTCTTATTGTTGCTATCATAGCAATTGTAGCAGTGGCAATACCAATTTCAACAGCAGTAATAACAACTGCAAATTTGACTGGTATTGATGCAACTATTGTGCAGTACATACCTACATTCTTGGCATTAGCTGGTCTGGCTTTAGTAGCTGGTATGGTTAGAGCATAAGAAAACAAAAACTTTATAAGGTCGAGAGACCTTATATTTTTTATTATGATACAAATATATTTATTCCTGACTTTTGTTGTGATTGCCTTTGTGGCTTTATTCTTTAGTCTTCAATTTAAAAATGTTTTTCTTGGTGTCTTTGCTGGAATTATGTTCTTGCTTTTGTGTCTCCCACTTTACATTGGAGACATACAACTTACAGATCAATCTCAAGACATGAAGTATGTTCTCAATTCTTGGGATTATCAACTTTATCCACATGATACCACTGAAACAAAGGAATACTTTATTTTGTCTCCTTCTATTAATCCTGTGATTGATTTGGGAGAGAATTTTGAAATCACAACTCATATTTTTACAGAAGATGGAGAGCAAGTTAATGCGACAGATTTGGTTTGCAATCTTCATCTTTACAAAATGAATGGTCATCATGCTGTGACTGCCAATATGATTTATGAACCAAGTTATGGTTATGATTATGAGCTAGAAATAGGTGGTGGAAATTTTTCTACACCTGGAAAATATGAATACAGAATATATTGTAATAACAACGAAAGAGAGGGAGGAGCTTCATCTTATTTAATTGTTAAGGAAGATTCTTCTTATCAAAATGTCACACTTGGAAGTCTTTTTGTTCTTCTTGCTCTTTTTATTATTTGGCAAGCAGAAGAGTTTGTCAGAGGAAAGAAGAAAGAAAAGGAAGACAATAATCATGAAGAAGATTATTAAATACTATGACGACTGAAATTCAAAAAGAAGTTTATATTGAAAATAAACTGGACTATGGTAAATTTATTTTAGAACCCTCAACCAGTGCAGAATTTAAAGAAATCACAAAAGACTTTGCTCTTTCTAATCTAGGCACAAAAGATTTACATCTGAATGAAATGCGAATGGAACTTGCCAATATTTTGGTTTTATATCCACAATGGTTTAAGTTATCTATTAATTCATTTTTAAGAGACGTTAACAGTTCTTTACAACTTAACAGAAGTAAGCATGGCTTCCAGTCTAAGTTAGAAAAAAGTAATTTAACAGGAGATGTTGCAAACTCAAAACAGTTTGAAATCGCAAAGAACAAATCAATTTTTGGAAACAATACAACATCACAATAAACTAAGAGGTAAAAAAGACTATGGAATTAATAACAATATTGTTTATGCTATCAGCTTTCTCAACGCTCGGATTCATTATAAGTTTTGGAGTTTTGGTATGGTTTAAGAAACCAATCCTTGACAAATTCAAATTAAAGTATTTAATGAAGTTTGGTTACATTATAGCTGAACTTGTTAGATATGACAAGACAAGACAGAAAATTGTTGTGATACCTAACAAAGAAACAAGGTCAGTTAAATTCCCAGGTGTTGAAGGAATTTATACAATTGATGATGCTTCTGTTACTTTGACTGAAAGAAGATGGCCAACTTACACATGGGTTGAGGGTGAAACTGCACCAATGAATTTTGATAAGGAAACAGACAATGTTGATGTTGTTTGTCCTTCTTGTAACAAAGAGATTAATATAAAGTACGACAGGCCAAAGTCTATTGCACCAGGAGTTCTTGATAATATTGTAATGAAGATTAAGACTCTTGGACAGATGAAAAAGCTCGATCAGTTATTTTTGTATATCTTACTTGGACTTGGTGTTTGTATTTTAATTGGTGGAGCAAATTTGTTTTTCATTGATGACATAAAGAAAAGAGCAGGTGAAATATTTGGTCAAACGATTTATGACCAATGCTCCAGAGCAGTGACTGAAAGAATTGGAGCAATAGTCACGCCATAATTTTAAATGGCAACAAAATACACAAAGTTTCCATCACACTGGAAATATCCCTTATTGGCTAAAAAAGCAAGAGATACACAAAAAGAAGTAAGAATGGTCACATAATGGCAGAGCAAGACAACTATCAACAAAATGAAGCTCAACATAGAGTTCTTCCAGCTTATGAGCATGTTAAGCTGAATATAATCTTTTATTGGTTTACAATCCAAACAGAGTTTCAAAAATACATATTTATTCAAACACATGGCAAGGCAAGCAATATTAAGAGTATTTCTTCAAAGATACTTTCTCTTTACTTGACAATGTTAAAATCCATGATGATAAGAAGAAAGAAAACTGAGTTGATTGCAAAGATAGATGTTTACGTTAAAAATGGTTATACAATACCAGAAGAAGACATTGTTGGTATTGTCACAGATTTTGAATCATTTCTTTATGAGATTGGTTTTCTAAACACACTTTATGAATCAAAACCTTGGGAAGATCAATTTAGTAATGAATACCCAGTATAGGAGGAAACATGATGACCAAAAAGAAAATAAGATACATTTTGCTTGCAAAGCTAGCCAGAGACCAGAATCCAGTAAAAACAAAGGTTTTGTGGAGACCGAGGATAACATTATTCAGATGAGTGTCAAAAAAATAATATACAAGAAGAAATGTTGCATTTGTAAGAAATATTTCTTAAACGTTGAATTTTTCAATGGAAGTGATAGATGCAACAAATGCAGGGGTGTTTATTGAAAAGAGTTGAAGGAGTTCTTGAAGTAGCCAAAGCAAAGCAGAATCAAGATTGTGACTCAGTCTTTGCAGTTGTTGGGCCTGAACGGTCTGGCAAGTCAATGTTGATGTTACACATGATGGAATACCTTGAAGCAGAAGCAGAATGGATTTCGATGGATGCAATAGAGTCAATGGATAAAATTGGCATTATACCACACAAAGGTTGTCATCAGATAGATGAGGCAATTTCTGGTGCTATGACAAGGGAGGCCATGAGTAAACAAAATTCCAACTTAATCAGAGTATTCTCAACTATTGGAAAAAAGAACTTAATTGTGTTTTTGGGCATTCCAGACTTTTTCTTGCTTGAGACATATTTAAGGAAGTTTAGACTTGCAGGACTCTTTTGGGTTTACAAGAGAGGCAAGGTTGCATTCTTTGGAAGAAAGGCAATAAAGAAGATTTGTTTGTATGGCGAGAAGTCACACGAGATTAAGGGTGCAAGGCCTTATTTCTATGACACATACCCAGACTACAAAGGACACATGAGAGCCAAATATGATAAGATAGAGGAAGCTTGGAAAAACTCAAAATGGGTTGAAAAGAAGAAAGAAGATGATCCAAAGGCAGTGAAGATTCATAGAATGTTACTTGACAGAAGGCATGTTTACAGCATTGAGGACATTGCAAAGGAGCTTAAAGTCTCCACACAGTATATCCACGTTGTGAAAAAGAAAATACTGAATGAATAAATCAATCAAACAAACAATAAACATATAATAATGATTCAATATTGATTAAAATATTTACTCATTGCTTAAAACCTTTAAGCAGAAAAATGAAAAAGTATATACATTAGACAAAATGTATATACATTTGGAGAAATTATATACAAAGATGAAAAAATATATAACTAAGTACAGAATTATATACTTTATAGTGTGGGCTGTGGTATTTGGGAGTTTGTTTTACTTCCTTATTAATAATCCTGGCTGGACTGAGCTTGAATTAGATAGAATTACAGAAGTTGAAGGCAAGATGTTCTATTTAGATGATGCTTTTGGTTTATCTGGACCACCTCCAGCTTATTACATCTACTCATTCCAAAAAAAATGGGGGGGTATTATTAGAATGGTGGCCTTTGGAGTGATTTTGCTCTGGTCCTATTTAAATAGGGCATGGTTAAAAAAGGCTTGGAAGAAAATTCAGGCTGTGGAGATGAATGATAAATGAAAGAAAAATTAATATTTGGAAACTTCGGTATTGCATACCGTTATGGAAACATCATTGAGATCAACAAGGTATTTAAGAATGAGCCAGGTCTAATCAAGAAGCTTATCAAGCATGAACAAGAACACAGCGTTGGTTCAAAGATGGACTTTAAGCATGACTTTAAAGACACAATCAAATTTGCTTTTGATAAAGAGATGACCAGATTCCTTTTTAAACATCCTCTTGTGGCCGTTCAGAGTTGCATGCCTATTTGGTATGACAAGGGTTGGCAGTGGAATTATTATCTTGTAGTTCTTTACTTAAGTACATTTATAATGTTCTACACATTTGGATGGTATCTTTGGAGGTTTATGTGAAGAAAGAACCATTTGTGAGATACAAGTTGGATGAAGAGAAGGAGCTGGAGAAAGGAAAGAACTTTACTCTAAGATTAAATGAAGTAGAATACAGCAAACTACAACAAGATAAAGCAACACTTAATCAATCAAAAGATTCAACGGCTATGAAACAACTGGCTGAACTGGGGCGTATTGTATTACATGACCAGTTAAATGCTCAAATAAGAAAGACTTTGTTTATAAACAAGAGAAATAACAAGAGACTTGGTATTGCAACATTTGAAGATTAAAATACATTTGTAAGTCACAAATACACAAATAAGTAACACTTTTGTGTTTGATAGGCCTGCATTATCAGAAATACCCCCCATTTAATGCTTTATCAGCCAAAGAATGAATTAAGAATTTAATTGTTTAAGTTTGGATAGCTTAACCTCTTTAAATCTCTTCAAACCTTTACTTCTATTGTAAATGTTTGTGATTCCCAAGTTAGCTGTGAACTCTTCTAAGTCTGTCAAGAGTTAATCACTCATGAGTTTCTTTGTCATTCTTTCGACTTCTTTCTGCTCAGTTTCTGCCATGACTTTTAAACCTGGCAATTTTGAGTTCTTCATTTTATGACCTCAGTTGTTTCTTTGTATCAAAAACTTCTCTGGCCTTGTTTTTATGGCATTCCATTTCTGCTCTTGCTTTTTCTACTCTTTGTTTGCTGTCTGCTATTTCCATTCTGTTCTCCATCTTGTGTTTTAAGAGCCAAGATTCTTTACTCTTTTCATTCATTGACTTTATGTTATTATTGAGAGGAACGAGTTTAAATACACTCTGTCCTTTTTTATGTTCTTTTTTGACTTTATACAAGTCTTTTATTCTTATTTGTTTCATAAACTTAACACCTTCACAAAAGCTATTCCAAGCATCAAACCTGCAAGTAATGCTCCAAGTGGTGCAATCCATCCAAAGAATGCGTATCCGTAAATACCCATAGCAAGAAACGCACAAGATAAAAATCCAAGTGCTGTGAATTTATTTGCATTAAATAGTGTAAGTAAAAGGAATATGGAAGCTAAAATGACCACGCCTGCAAGAGCAATATTTCCAAAAAGATACTGATCTAATCCATGCAAGAAAAAGTCAAAAAACCCATTCATAGTATCTAAAGCCATCTTATTGTGACACCCCTCTAATCAATGCGATTAATGACAGCATGCTCAACCCTGAAAAGATAAACAATATTATTGTCATAAACCAAGGCATCCCTAGATGGAAACCCCAGTAAACAGGCAAGAACAAAGAGACTATCATCATAAAGAAGAAGTTTAAAGCCATTCTAAGTCCATCTATGAAAGAGAATGAAACTGAACCAGTCGGTGCAAATCCCTCTTCAGCAACCACAGGAATTGCTCCTGAATAACCATCTGTCGGTGTGACCTGACCTGTATCTTCATTTATTAAAAGGAATTTGTTTACAACATCATTGCCACCTAGTGCCATGCCTGCTAATGACAACATGAGATTTATACAAATTGTTATTACAAACATTCTTGCTGTTAGACTCATGTTCCTTCATTACCTCCTAGTACAATGTAACCTGCAAATATTAATAATGCAAGGATGATTGGAAATATCCATGAAATCCATGTTATTATTGCAAAAGATGTGAATACACCATAAGCAATTGCTGTTGCTCCAAGTGTGCCAAGGAATGGGAAGAATGTCGCTCCCAAAACTAAAGCAATAATGATTGCCAATAAGAATCTATAAAACGGATTTATGTCATCTCTGAACTCTTTACTAAATACATCTATTGATGCATTGTTTGCTGTATAATTAACCCAAGAAGAATTATCTGTTGGAACATAAATGTCTGTTTCTGTGTCTGAAAAATTAATGTCTGAAGAAATTCTTATGATTGTCGGATCTGCAACAATGTAAGTTCCTGCTGAACCTGTATCATAAATTTCATCCAAAGTTGTATTGTAAACTTTAAATCTGTATTTGCCTGCTGGTTCATAACCAAACAATAAATTTCCTGCATAATCTGTCAAACCACTTTCCAGTAAAACATAACCTGCAATAAAATTGCTGTATTTATAAAACTCAATGTAATGACTCACTAAGGCGTTGCTTGTTCTATCAATTAAATTTGTGATGAATGAACTTGTTATTAAAGCCGAGTACAGACTTATTGATTCTTTTGTTTTGTTTATAGAGTCAAAGATAATTCTGTTTGTCGAATCAAACCCATTTGAAACATAATCAATTGTGTGAATAATATTCAAAGAATCATTTGTATAAATACAAACAGGAGTTACATTTACATCTCTCCAAGTAAAAGTATAAACTCTGCTGTTGGCTTCATCTTCTGCCCAAACTTTTAATGATGTTGTAATATTGCCCATCACAACAGAAGCATATTGTTCTTCTCTAAGAACATATTCAAAGGTTTCATCTGTTATTGAACCCGAACAATTGCTTATATTCATTGAGTTGATTCTCTGTGTGAAGTTTTGTTGCCCTGTGTAAATATTTGTTCCTGTTGTTGTGATATTCCAAACACCTTCTTGTTCTTCTGACAATGAATCAATAAAAGATAACTGGAAAGAAGTTGAATACTCATCATAATTTGTGTGAGCTGTTTTTGTAATAGTTCTTTCTGTATCTGCAAGGTTGAATGTTGCTGTTGATGTTGTGAATATATTTCTTGTTACATTTAAAGAATATGTTTGAGTTGTTGTTTCTGTGACTGGCGTTGTGAACTCAGTTGTCATATTTCCTTTTGTGAACACATAAGAAGTTTCTTTAATATTTAATTCTCCTATTGATTTAAACTTGATCACATCCTTTGTTTTTGGAAAATCAAGTGTCACTCTTACTTCCTTGTCACTAATTCTTTTAAAAGATACATCAACATAGCCATCTTCAGTGTAGAAATCCATCCATCTGTTATCCACAATTAACCATCTTTTATAAGGTGTGTCTGGAGCTTCAACTATTTTAATATTGTCGCTTGCGCTTACTTTGAATGTGTATTTATTTTTAACTTTTGCTGGTGTGTATTCCCAAGTATATCTATCTTTCTCTTTGGTGGCCGTCATTCTGTCTGAATAATCTACAACCTCATTCTCAATCTTAACCCATTTCTTATTAAGTGTAAATTTTAAACTATCTCCAAAGATTCCATCACTTACCTTCTGATCACTTATTATATTGGCAGTGTGACCATCTGCAAACCAAACATTCAAAGTGTGGTCTCCAACAGAGAGTGCTGTTGTTGCAGTGTTTAAATCAAAACTGGTGTTTGTTGTTCCTCCCAGAGTAAAATTACTTGCAACTTCTGAGCCATCAATTGAAATATTCCAACCATAAAGTATTTGGTCATCTGTAAAGTTGAACTGGCCTGTTAAATTATTTTCAAAGACAAGTGTGTTGTTCTTGAAATTGGTTTGTAAG
>Ga0222703_1000243_pt1 | contig 12588 bp, 11 predicted proteins | sample AntAcemetage1506_FD_179827 | JGI IMG/M metagenome (GOLD analysis project Ga0222703, IMG submission 179827) | Saline water microbial communities from Ace Lake, Antarctica - #1506 | ecosystem: Environmental > Aquatic > Non-marine Saline and Alkaline > Saline | place: Antarctica: Ace Lake...
TCTTTCCAACACCACAACTAATTTCTGAATATTTCCATTTAAAGTATATAATAATCGTTGCATTGGAGAAGCTATTGAACCAACTAATCGACCTAAAAGTATATCTTTTGACGGAATTTTTGCTAATCTTATTACTTTTTCCGCATTTAAAAATTCCCCTTCTGTTATCCCGCCCAAAATCTGAAATTTATCATTTTTTTTAGAAAAAACCCAAAGCGCCTTAGCTGTATTAATCGGATCTTCAAAAGCAAAATTAACTATTAAAGAACTTGCTTTATCATCAGCAATTTTATTTACATAATCTTCTTGCGAAAAAACTATTTTAGCTAAATTCTTTTTTACTACTCTTGCTTTGGCATTACCTTTTTTTAATTCTTGACGCAATTCATTCATTTCAGAAACTTTCAATCCTAAAAAATTAGCAAAGTAAATTGCCTTGGCTTTTTTAATCTGCTCTAATAATTCTTTGATAATTTGTTGTTTTGTTCCTTTAGAAATCATAAAAAATAATTAAAAATCTGTGGTTTCCCACAGACAGAATATTAAACATTAAGTTTATTCCTTACCAGGCCTTATGCTTAATCGCTGCCTGATGTTTTGGGAAACTTTATTTAAGTATATATTATTTAATTTCTTTGTCAATCCCATAAAAAGTAAGAAGGGAAGGGGTAATGGCAGGACAGACTACTTGATTTTGTTTGTTAATTTGCATTTTTATTTTACCCCTAAAATAATTTTAACTTTATCAATCAATCCTTGCGTTGACACCAAATCCAAGTTGTAAACGTAGAGATTGATTCTTCTCGTTTTTTCCATCAAAACACCCCCTTTTATTATTACCCTATCTGAAAGTTTTTTTATCTTAGTAGTAAAGAAATCGTTACCTCTAATTTTCAATCTAGCAACTGATAAAATATATCTCATCAGTTGTTTATTTTTGCTACTGAATATACTTTCTACCACACTTTTGGCCGCACTAAGTTCCTGCCCATAGGTAGAGGGGGTTTTTCTTTTTGGTCCTGAGATTGTATGTCTAATTCTCATACCAAACACCTCCTTTCTTAATTTTCCCTGCCATTACCCTAATGAGTAATTATAAAGTAAAGTAAAATTAAATCAAGCTATAAAAATCACTGAGCCGGGGGCGAGATTCGAACTCACGACTTGCTGTTTACGAAACAGCTACTCTACCACTGAGTTACCCCGGCTTCCTTTATATAAATTAACAGAAATTATGAAAATTGTAAATACGCTTTATTTGTGCTAAAATTCACTAAATTATGAAAATTATAAAGACATATTTAGATTATGCCGCCACTACTCCTGTAGATCCTCGCGTATTAAAAGCGATGCTTCCTTATTTTACAAAAAAATTCGGAAATTCTATTTCTTTACATACTTTTGGACAAGAAGCGAAAAAAGCTCTTGAAAAAACACGTTTAATAATGGCCGAAGCTCTTAATGCCAAAAACAAAGATGAAATAATCTTTACCAGCTCAGCAACAGAAAGCAACAATCTTGCTATTAAAGGAATAGCTTTTGCCAATCAGAATAAAGGTAAACACATAATCATTTCTTCAATAGAGCATAGCTGTGTTCTAAATAGCTCCCAGTGGTTAGAAAAACAAGGTTTTAAAATTACAAAAATAAAGGTAGATAAATACGGATTAATAGATCCAAAAGAAATAGAAAAAGCAATAAGAAAAGATACTATCTTAGTATCAATTATTCATGCTAATAATGAAATTGGAACAATTGAACCAATTGAAGAAATAGGAAAAATTTGTGAAAAGAAAAAGGTATATTTTCATACTGACGCAGTTCAGAGTTTTGCAAAAATACCTATTGATATACAGAAAATGAAGGTTGACCTATTAACTGCTTCTTCACATAAACTCTATGGGCCAAAAGGCGCAGCTTTGTTATACATTAAAAAAGGAACAAAAATTGAACCATTGATTCATGGCGGAGGTCATGAATTTGGATTAAGAGCATCTACGGTCAATGTCCCAGCAATTGTAGGCTTTGGAAAAGCAGTAGAAATCTGTGAAAAAGAAATGAAAAAAGAATCAAAAAGACAAATTAAACTAAGAAATAAATTAATTAATGGAGTTTTAAAGAAAATCCCTGATTCTTATCTCAATGGTCATCCAACAAAACGATTGCCTAATAATACTAACTTTTCGTTTGCTTATGTTGAAGGCGAATCTATTTTAATGGATTTAAATTCATATGGTATCGCCAGTTCAACCGGTTCTGCTTGTTCTTCTGAAGAATTAGAGCCCAGTCATGTGCTTTTAGCATGTGGATCACGTCTAGAACAAGCTCATGGTTCTTTAAGATTAACCATAGGAAGATGGACTAAAGAAAAAGATATTAATTATCTTCTTAAAATATTACCAAAAACCATAAAAAAATTAAGAGAATTATCTCCATATGTACAATAAAAAAGTTCTACAACATTTTAAATCTCCTCACAATTTCGGGAAAATAAAAAATCCTGATGGCACTGGTAAAGTCGGAAATATCATCTGCGGAGATGTAATGTGGATGTATATAAAAATAGGGAAAAACAAAAAAGAGGAAGAAATAATTAAAGATATTAAATTTGAAACCTACGGATGTGTAGCTGCTTTAGCTAGCAGTAGCATAGTTACTGATTTAGCAAAAGGAAAAACTATAAAACAAGCCATTAAAATAAACCAGAAACAAATGGTGGAATCTTTAGGTGGTTTGCCTCCAGTTAAAATCCATTGTTCTATTTTAGCTGTTGATGCTTTATTAGAAGCAATTTATGATTATTTAATAAAAAACAAAAAAGTAATTTTTGAAGGATTAGAAAAACATCACAAAAGAATAGAAAGAGAAGAAAAGATAATTGAAGAAAAATATAAAGAATGGACCCAGGTTGATGAAAAAATTAATGATTCCAAAGAATAAGCAAGATAAAAAAATAGTTGTTGGAATGTCTGGTGGAATAGATTCCTCCATGGCTTTGATATTGCTCAAGAAACAAGGATGGTCTCCAATTGGCGTTTCTTTAAAATTGCCTATTTGGCAAAATAAATTAAACCCTTTAAAAGAAAATCCTTCTTGTACTAAAGAATCTTTAAATATAGCCGAAAAGGTCTGTAAAAGATTAAATGTCCCCTACTATACTATAAATGCTAAAAAAGAGTTTCAAAAAGAAGTTGTTAACTATTTTATTTCCGAATGGAAAAATTTAAGAACTCCAAATCCTTGTGTTATTTGTAATCCTAATTTTAAATTCAAGCAATTGTTACAATGGGCAAAAAAACATCATATCCAATATATTGCAACCGGTCATTATGCGAGACTACGTTTAAATAATAAAACAAAACAATTTGAGCTTTTAAAAGCCATAGATAAAAAGAAAGATCAGTCCTATGATTTGTGTCTATTACCACAAAAATATCTTTCCCATATTATTTTCCCATTAGGTAATTATACAAAAGAAAAAATCTATAAAATAGCAAACAAAGAAGGTTTTAAAACATTAGCTAAAAAGAAAGAAAGCCAAGATTTTTGTTATATTGCAGGGCAATCACTTTGTCCGTTTCTGAAAGAAAAAATTGGAGAGAAAAAAGGTTTAATTTTTAATTTAAAAGAGGAGATTCTATCTAAACATCAAGGGCTACATTTTTTCACATTAGGACAACGAAAAGGAATAAAATTATCCAATGGTCCATATTTTGTAGCAGGTTGGGATAAGAAAAAAAATAGTCTTTTGGTTACTAAAAATAAAAAGACTCTTTATAAAAAAGAGTTGCTTGTTTTTCCATATCACCTTATCTCTGAAAAAAGATTATCAAAACCCATAAATGCACAAGTCAAAACCAGATACCAACAAAAACTATCTCAAGCTCACTTAATCCCGGAAAAAAGAAAATTAAAAATAGTTTTGAAAAAAAAGATTTTCGCCCCTTGCCCCGGCCAATTTGCTGTATTTTATCAAAAAGATAAATGCTTAGGCGGCGGAAAAATTATTTGAGCGGGATACGAGAATCGAACTCGTGCCTCAACCTTGGGAAGGTTACATACTACCATTATACGAATCCCGCAATATTTTTATTTTTTTAATTTCTTTATTAAATTATACCAAATCTGAGAAATTTTAGTAAAAAAAGAATTAGAAGATTTTTCGGATAGAGAATCAGAAGAAGTGCTAATTGATAATTCAAAATTAGAAGAATCTTTAGGAGGCAAAACCATTATGACTTCCTCCCCTTTTTTCTTTAGTCCTAGCATTAAGCGCGCTGTTTGCTCTAACGCTTCTTCCTGTTTTCCTTCTTCTAAAAGTTGCTCAAGCTTTTCTTTTTCTTTTGTTAGACTACTTTTTGTTTGTTCTAAATTTTTTGATTCATCAGTTAATAACCGATATCTTTGCAAGTCTTCTTTAATTCTTAAAGAAAAAAAGAAAACAAGGAATAAACAGACTGTAATTAATAAGAATTTTTTCATATTTTAATTAGATTTAGAAAAGATTTTAAGAAAAACTTCTGGAGGAACTTGAAGATTAGCTTGATTTAATAATCTTTTCTTCCCTTTTTGTTGTTTTTTCCAAAGTTTCATTTTTCTTGTTCTATCCCCTCCATAAAGACTCGCCGTAACATCTTTTTTTAGTGCTGATAAAGTTTCTCTGGCAACAATTCTTCCAAATGCTTTTACTTGGATAGAAACCGGATAATTTTGGTGAGGTAAAATCTTTTTAAGTTTTGAAGCTAAGCTTCTTGCTTCTCTTTCTGCTTTTTTTTCAAAAATTATTCTAGACAAACCTTCAAATGTTTTCCCTGCTAAAATTACCTCTAATTTTTCTAATTGTGTTTTTTTGTATCCAGAGATTTCATAATTTAAAGAAGCATAACCAGAAGAAATAGATTTTAAATTATCATAAAAATCCTTGATTACTTCTTCTAATGGAACTTGGCAAGTAATAATCAATCTATCAGAAAGACTAAGTGTATTAATATCTTCACCACGAGAAGTATTTATAAGCTTTAAAATTGCTGATAAATATTCTGTAGGTGTAATAATTTCCATTTTTACCCAAGGTTCTTCACAAGAAAGAATCTTCTCTGAAGAAGGCCATTCACTAGGATTAGTAACAATTTTAGGTATTTTATCGTCTCTTAATAAAACCTTATATGGCACAGTTGGATGAGTAACGATTAGATTCAATCCATATTCACCTTTTAGACGTTCTTGGGTGATTTTTAGATGTAACATCCCTAAAAACCCTAAGCGATAACCTCGCCCTAATACTTCTGAATTTTCAGGAGTAAAATAGAGAGCGGAATCATTTAATTTTAATTGAGATAAAGAATAACGAAAATTTTCAAAATCCTGCTCACCTTTTTTAACAGGTGAGGCAGATCCACCTTTAGCTAAATAAAAACCAGCAAAAACCATTGGCTTTGGATCTTCATATCCAGGCAAAACTTCAATTGGTAATTTTTTAGCTATTGTATCTCCTACCCTTACTAAGCCTGGATCTTTTAAACCAGTGGCTATCCATCCAATTTCTCCAGATCTCAGGTTTTCTTTTGATTTTAATTCTGGGCAGAAATAACCTAAACCTAAAACATCACTTTTTGCTTTACTAGCAGTAAAAACGATTTTCTCTCCTTTTTTAATTTCTCCTTCTACAACACGAATATAAGCTATTACTCCTTTATAATCATCGTAATGAGAATCAAAAATCAAAGTGCGAAAAGGTAATTCTTTATTAATAATCGGATGAGAAACTTCAGAAACAACTTTTTTAAGTAATAAGTCCACATTTTCACCAGTTTTAGCTGAAATAAGAACAATATTATCAACTGTCGTTTCTAATAAATCAGCCAATTCTTTTTTCTTATTTTCTAAATCATGAATATCCAAATCAATTTTATTAATAGCACCAATAATTTTTAAGTTTTGCTCTTTAGCTAATTGAAGATTAGAAAGTGTCTGTGCTTGAATTCCTTGCATGCCATCAACTAATAATATAGCTCCTTCTACAGCAGCTAAGGCGCGAGAAACCTCATAGGTAAAATCTACATGTCCGGGAGTGTCAATAAGATTTAGAATGAAGTTATTATAATTCATTTGAACAGGATGCATCTTAATGGTAATCCCGTGTTCTTTCTCTAAATTCATTCCATCTAAATACTGTGGCGTTAATTTGTTCTGAGAAACGGTCTTTGTTAATTCTAAAAACCTATCGGCTAAAGTAGATTTACCGTGGTCTATATGTGCAATTATAACAAAATTCCTAATATTTTTACCTTCTTGTTCCATATAATTTTTGAATAATAATTCTTTTTAATTCATTAATCTCTTTAATTTTAAACCAATCACACAAAACTACAAATGCAATAAAAGAAATAATAAAAGCAATCATAGCACATAACGCTAAATTAATTACTTTATCTATAGGAAAGATTCCTTTCAATAAAGCAAAGAATAGATAAGCTACTACCCCACTTAATAAAGAAACAACCGTTATCTTTCCTAAAGAATGATAAAACTTTTTTAATAAAGAAATAGGAACATCAGTTTTCAATAAAAAGAAGAGAATGAGAAAATAAAAAAGATAAGTAGCAGCTACTGCAATAGCTAAACCGATTACTCCAAAAGATAATCCTAATTTGTAGCAGAAAAAGAAACCCGCAGAATAAGCAATCACACTAGCAATAAAGGGCCTTAAAGCATCACCTTTAGCAAAAAATATTCTTAAAAGAAAAGCATTTACCCCCTGAAAAATCATTCCAAAAGCAAGAATAGAAAAAACCTGAATTGTTTTTACCGTAGAGGCCCAATCAAACTTCCCGTATCCGTATAAAAGACGAACAATTGGTTCACGAAAAACAAAAAACCAAATAGCTATTGGAATGAGGAAAAAGAATATTTGTAAAAGAGTAACGAGTGAAGTTTTAATAAAATCTTCATGTTTTTTTTCAGCATTTAATTTTGACAAATTAGGAAAAGCAGCAATAGCAAAAGACAAAGCGAAAACGGTCTGAGGTAAATTTTGAATTCCATCAGCTAAATTAAATACAGCAATGCTTCCTTCTTTTAACATACTAGCTATGGCAATAATACCTAAAAGAAAAACTTGATAAGCAATAATTCCTAATGAACGAGGTACCATCATTAAAACCACCTTTTTAAAACCACTGTTCAACCCTTTAAAAAAAATATTAAATGTAAATTTATAACCTGTTCCAATAAGAGCTGGTATTTGGACTAAAATATGAAGCAATGCTCCTAAAACTACCCCCCAAGCTAATCCTTTTAGACCCATTAAGGGAACAAAGAAAACGATACCAATTATTATTCCCAAATTATACATTACAGGCGCTAACGCACTAGCTAAAAATAATTTGAATATTTTTAAAATACTAGCAACAACAGATGAAATACCCATTAAAATAGGTTGAATCATCATAATTCTTGTTAAAATAACAGCCATTTCTAATTGCTGAGGACTAAAACCTACTAAAAGACGAGATAAAAGAGGTCGTGTAAATATCGCCACTAGTAAAGCCAATAATCCAACAAAAGAACCAATAATTAAAATAATGGCATTAGAAAACTGCCACGCTTCTTTTTTGTTTTTTACCCAATATTGGCTAAAAATAGGAATAAAAGCAGCTGAAATAGCCCCCATAATAAAAATATTATATATCATATCAGGCAAACGAAAAGAAGCATAATAAATATCTAAATTTCCAGAAGCGCCAAAACTACTAGCCAAAAGCACATTTCTTAAAATTCCTAAAAATCCACCAAATATTGCTAAACCACTTGTTAGTATTGCAGCACCAAAAATTGTTTCGGATTTATGATTTAATATTTTTTTAAAATTAACCATTATGGATTTAATTAATATTCTCTTTTAAAATTAATAATCATACTACTTTCTAATGGGATTAATTCGTTAAAAGGAAAAAGCGTAGGAACTATTCTAACATCATCAGGCATTGAAAGTTGATAAGAAAATCTTACATTCTGTCCGCTTTGTTTCTGAATTTTTAATCCCCAAGACGAAAAATCAGTCCAATCAACAGCCAGTTTGTAAACCAACTCAAAAGACTTAGCCGATAATTTCACCCATGTAGCAACCACTGTTTTTCCTCCTTCTTCATAAATTTCAATACCAAGATCTTCATTTCTTATTTTTGTTTTTTCTATCAGAGATAAATCCCCGTCTTCTTTATATCCTAATCTTTTATAATACGATAAAGTATTTTCCTTCTTTTTTAAATAACAATTTTCCGCCTCCTTTATCGTTATCCCTTTAGGAAGATAAATCTTTAGATAAGTCTCTTGCAGCCTATCTGTTGAATCATAGGGAGAAATATCGATTGTTAAAGTGTTTATTATTTGACCATCAGGAATAAATTCTGTCTTTAATCTTATTTCTTTATCTCTTATATCTTCAGAAAAATTCTGATTAAAAAGATTAAAAACAACTGCTAAGTAATTATCCCGACTTTCTTCTATTCTTCCTGTCCAATTCAAGGAATCAAAAAAATATTCTAGTTTGTCGTCAATAACATAAAGTTGAATTTCCTTTTTTATAAAAGCATTGGCCAAAACACTAGGAACTTGAGAAAGAATCTCTGGAGAAGCTTTTCTTAGTTTTGTTTGTAGTGTTTCTAAAAATACTGAAAAAAGTTCTTGTTCTTTACGCATCGGAGCAGGTTTAGCTCTTTCTCGAATTTGATTTTTAAAAAAAGCATAACAATTATTATGGTCAATAATTAAGTCGTAATCATTAATTGTTATTGGACCAATAATTTCTAAGATATCACTTATCATAGGGAAATTAACAACAATTACCCCATCTATCAAAGGTTTCTTTCCAGTACTTGAATAAAAGCTTAATATCTTCTGAGCGCTTGAAGGATAATCAAAAAACCAATTACTATCATGAAAAGACCATTTATCGCTAATAGATTGCAAAGGATCGGGAGGAATAATTTTTTCTAAAAAAATATCTTCTAAAGCAAAAATATTATTTCCTGAGAATTCTATTTTCCCTTTATCAAAAGATAAAATCGCATAAGCTCCTATAAAACCGCCTGTTGATCTTGGTATTGTTGGTTCTTGGAATAAAACAAGATAATTTTTGACTTTATTGTCTCCAAAAAATAAAAGCCAATTTTGTAAATAATGCTCTTTATCTTTTATATAATCTATATTATACCTGTCCAAATAGTTTAAACTTCCATTAATATCTTTTAAAGAAGATAATGCATCTTGATTTTGCTGAAGCATTGAGCTAAGCAAAAATCCATTATTTATCTTTTTTAGACTACCATCAATTCTTTTTAAATGTTGTCTTAATTCAATCTCGTGTCCAATTATGGGTAAAAAAGAAATATTTTCTTTAAAACTTGTTTCCTGATTGATTAAATCAACAGCTTCTTCAAGATTACCCTCTTTTAAAGAGTTAACAATTTCTTTACTAATCCTTTTAAATTGAACTATTTCTTGACCAACAAAAAAAATTAAACCTATAAGTAATAAGCTTAATATAAGGATAAATAGAACTTTTCTATTTTTTATCATCATTTCTGTTTCCTTATCTTACTATAAATCCTTGAATTAATCAAAAAAAGGTGTATAATAACCCTCGATTGAACTGGGTAGTTACTCTGCTGTTTGCTTGCAAAAAGCAGAGAGGAAAGTCCGAACATCACCAATCTTGCCTAAAAACAAGGCTGGTAAAAGGTAATAGCTAACAGCTATCGTTTCAGTTTTTCACCCCTTAGTGGCAACACTAAGAATGGCTTACAACTGAAATAGAGGTGCGAACAGAGACGTTCCAAATTGAAAAGTTTGGAACACCCTAGTTATTTTTTTGATTAGGGTGAGTCCTGAAAGTAATTTTGGGAATGAAACGGCTAAATCCTTACTGGATGCAAAGCTCGTGTTCTGGCGTTTGCCAGAAAGTGGCTGCTTGACCTTGAAAGTAATTTCAAGGCTAGATAAATGACTACCGTCCTGTTTAACAGGATACAGAATTCGGCTTATAGGTTCAGTCAATAGATAAAAATCGTCTCTTTAAACGGGACGATTTTTTTATAAACTTAGTGTACTTTGATTTCGCTTATTCAGAGCTTGATTAACTAAATAATCAGCTTTTTTATTTTCCTGCCTTGGAATATGTTTAAATATTATATTAGGAAAATTAAATTTCAGATTCCATATTTCCATAAAAAGTAATTGAAGTTCTTTTTCTAAAACCTTATATTTTCCATTCACTTGATTAACTATTAACAAAGAATCGGTATTAATAACTACCTCTGTATTTTTAAGTTTTGTTTTTCCTAATAAGCGCTTAACTTTCTTTAAAGCAAAAATAACTGCTTTGTATTCGGCAATATTATTAGTAGTTTCACCTATATATTCAGCGTACTCTTTGTCACCCACAACAACTCCAATTGCTGCTGGCCCAGGATTATTTCTTGCTCCACCATCAGTATAAACTTCCAATTTATTTATTTTTTTATTATCTTTTTTTTCTTTCATAAACATTAAGTTATTTTTCCCATGGGAAAAGATCTCCCGATTCAATAGCAAAACCTGCTGCACATTTATGCCCTCCACCACCATATTTTTCTGCTATCTTTGAAACATCGATTTCCCCATTAGAACGCAAAGATGCTCTTTTCTTATTTCCTGCTTTAAACCATATTACTGCTATAGGTGGTAATTTTTTTATTAAAGCATCCCCTATCTCAGAAATCAAAATTGAAGAATTAACAGCTAAAGTTTTTATCTTGCCTATTTTAACACTCGTAGCCGTCTTTATAATATCTTTAATCGCATTGTCTTGATATTCAACAATTTTCTTTCCTTCTAAAATAGACTTCTTCCTTTTATTCACATCTTCAATATCTTTTACTAATTCATCCCATTTTTCAAAATCAAAATCTGGCAAATTTATAGACGCTACTATTTCACGACTAAATGGTTTTTTAAATTTCCATAAATCTATATCTTCAATATAAAGTGATAATTTCGGGATTCTCTTTTCTGGAAAAAAATATTTCCAAGTTAAAACTGCTGCTGCATGCTTCATATTAAGTCTCATAATAAATGAACCTGGACAGACTAAATCTAAATTCTTTTGAGCGCTTAGGTGATGATCTATAATAACAATTTCACAATCATTTTTTTTTAAATTCTCTAAAACCTCTCTATTTGGGCATACGTCTAAAAAATAGATTTTTTTACCTTTTATTTTGTAATCAAAAGGAGACTGATAATTTAATGGAATATATTCAGCTTTGTTTTTGAATTTTTTCCAAGCCGTCCAAGCAGAAGCAAACCCGTCAGGACAATTTTTATGATAAAAAACAATAATATCCAACATTTTTTTTATTAATTATTTAAAGCTATTAACCCTGGCAAAGACTCGCCAGCAAGATATTTAAGTGTTGCTCCACCACCTGTCGATAAAAACACAGAACCTGAAGCTTGAAATTCTGGATCAAAAGACCTAAAAGACGTAACTGTTTCTCCCCCACCAATTATTGAAAAAGCTAATTTATTTTGAATAATTGCATTAGTAATTTTATTAGTTCCATCAGAAAATCCTTCTTGCTCAAATTTTCCCATAGGACCATTAAAAAATACTATTTTTGCTTTGGAAATAATCTTAGAAAAAGTCTCACATGTTGTTGGCCCAATGTCAAAGATTTTATCATCTTTAGCTATATTTTTTAATTCTTTCACCTCGATTTGGTTGTCTTTATTTAAAACTTTAAAATCAATAGGAAAAACTAATTCTGCTTTTCCTGCACTCATTTTTTTTGCCTTTTCAAAAGCGTCTTTATCATAAAGCGACTCACCAATAGAAAAACCATTTGCTTTTAAAATCGTATTAGCCATCAATCCACCCAACAAAATATAATCTGCTTTATCTTTAAATTTTTCTATAACTGATATTTTATCTTTTATTTTAGCCCCACCTAAAACGACAACTAAAGGATGTTGTAATCTTTGAACAATTTTATCCAAATTAGTTAATTCTTCTTCAAGCAAAATCCCGCTATAAGAAGGTAAAAACTCTGTTATGGCACATAAAGAAGCTGTTTCACGATGGCAAACTGAAAAAGCTTCATTAATAAAACAATCAGCAATTTCTGATAATTCTTTAGCAAAATTCTTATCATTTTCTTTTTCTCCTTTATAAAAACGAATATTCTCTAAAAGAATTATTGAACCATTCGGTAACTTTTTAACTTCCTTTTTCAGCTCTTTTCCAATCAATGTTGTTATAAAATATATCTTTTCTCCCAATAACTTCTCTAAATAATTTGCTATTGGCTCTAAACTAAATTGTTTTTCATTAGATGAAATTGGTTGTCCTAAATGAGAAATCAAAATAATCTTTTTTACTTTCTTTTCTCTTAAAAATTGAATTGTTGGCAAAACACGTTCAATACGAAAATCATCTAAAATTTTTCCTTTATCAACAGGAACATTAAAGTCAACTCTCATTAAGACACTCTTCTCAGAAATATTTACAGACTTAAGAAACTTCATAAGTATTTAACGTAGTTTATAGGT
>Ga0222703_1000248_pt1 | contig 12397 bp, 35 predicted proteins | sample AntAcemetage1506_FD_179827 | JGI IMG/M metagenome (GOLD analysis project Ga0222703, IMG submission 179827) | Saline water microbial communities from Ace Lake, Antarctica - #1506 | ecosystem: Environmental > Aquatic > Non-marine Saline and Alkaline > Saline | place: Antarctica: Ace Lake...
TTTTTAATCCTCCCGCTTCATTCCAAAGTCTTTCTTTTTGATTTTCACCATCCGGCCGTCCACGTGATGCCAGACAATTCCCTCTATATCCCGGCCAACAAACCATTGAATTAATTCACCATATTCCCGAGGCGGCCTCAATAGAATAGTACCGTGTTTCATAAGGATATGCCTCCCCACGTTTTCAGGATTGCCCTGAACTTTAGGACCGAGTAATTCATACGTCCCATCATAATGTTTTATTACCTTTTGCCCGAGAAAAGGTACTGCAAATGCTTCTCGATGCCACCGATCTTCTGGGCCTATCCCCACCGGAACCCAACCCTCTTGCTTCCCGGTTTTCGGATCAACTTCGGTTACAGGCTCGAATCCAACCGGAGGAAATTTCTTCTTCCGGAGAGTATATCGCTTATATAATTTATTGTCTCTTACCATACAACAAGTCCCATCAAGTTTCTGGGTAGCAACTCCATACCCCTCTTGAACCCATTCAGCTCCGGGAGTCACCTCATCAATGACGGTGCGATCGCTGTCATAATCCCGTTTAAATAAACTAATAATTTTTTTCATCATCTACCTCCAACCGTTGTATTAATGCTCTAATCAATAGCGTTTCATTAACTGAATTATGTTCACGACAACGACAAATGATTTTATTGAGTTCATCCCGGTCTGGAAGAAAGTCAATCATATCCTGGCGGCCATCATTATAATGCTGTCGCAACGCATTCGGATATACATTCAAGTTATCATCTAACTGTAATTTTATATATGGCGGTCTTTTCATTTTTTCCTCCTTTAAAGAACGGGACGGTTGGAGCCCTAACTCCAAGACAGCCCTGAACCGCCACCCGGATTAAGTCCGCCCCGCTCTATTTTAGTTTCCTTGTGATTTTGTTCATTATCAACAGTGCTATCGTCCAGTATCCCATGCCAAGTCCGCCCTCTTTTTTTCTAGTATTCAGATCCTTCCTCAACGCCTTCCATCGCTTTTCCAGAATGTTTATTCTCCGCTGGAGTTCTTCGATCTCAATCCTCAACCCCTCTTTCTCATATTCGGGATCATTACGAGCTTGTGCCAGGGCGAGTTGTAATTTATCATCTGGTTTAGCTCGTACTATCGGCACCCATCCCGGCGTTGGTTTGTTTATTGCGTCCATTTCTTTTTTGATGTCCCAGTTATCCGGGTTATCATTGATTCGTAAATTGTTTTGTGGTCCTGATATTTCCATCACTCACTCTCCTCGCGGAGCGTATCCGCCTGTCTCGTTGTCGGATCCCATGTAGCTCTGTTCGTCTTCTTTATCCTTTTGGTATATATTCCCGTGATATTTCCAATCACACGATAAGCACTCTGCCCCATAGGATGTTGTTATCCAATTATGGCTACCACACTTTGGACATACAGTGAATTTTAGATCATAACTCATCACTCACTCTCCTTTTTCATTTCTACAACCAGCTCGTTATATTCGTGTATCCAAGCTAACGGGATTTCCTTGTCGGCTTTGGTATATCTCCTTATTGCCGACTTTACTGACATTCTCCTGATTGAAGCATGAACGGTTTTGGGTATTATCCCTATAGGTGGCTTGTCGGCTGATGGGTCGGGGGTGGCTGGCTTTATTGGAGTGATGTAGATGTATTTTCTCTGTTGGGGCAATGGTCCTCCAAATATTACAACACTCCACACCCCCTTGTGATAAGACATATCTCCGTCATAAACTTTCTCTTCATCCTTCCCCCACTTCCTGCGGAGTCTGTACTTGGTTTTGTCGTAAGGGGGGATAACCTCCGCTATATCTTCATAGACGGCCCAACCTTTATCTGTGTATCCAATAATATTATGGATAAAACTTGGTTTAACTTGGTGGACTTTTCCCTCCCCAAAAACACTACCGCCTTTAGTTATCCTCACCGTGATTACTTCCGGCTCTTTGGTCAATGTCCCTGCTCCTCCGCACTTGTCGCATATGTTCTTCATGGCTTCTCCTTGGTTATTCTCCTCACTGCTCTCCGGCTACTCACTACCCGGGCGCCGTTCTCAAATTCGTATAGTGCTGAGGTTCTCGCGCCGGTGGTAACTATCCGGCACTTTCGGCCTTTTAGTGATGCCCGGAGTGGGGTATTTCCCCATGCGTATATATATGGATAATTCATATATTTTTAATTTCCTTTTATCTTATTTATAAAACAATATTTACCATAATATTCCAGAGCGGCATTATTGTAAGCTGATGCGGCATTTAGTTCATTTTTGAAATATCCTAAATGTCTGCATCCTATAGTAGCCCTCCATATTTTATCTCTTTTGTGCCAAGATACCCCACGATATTTAGAAGTTGATTCTCTGATTTTAATAGTTCTTTGTACATTCCGGGCACGAGTTATTGCACGTAAATTTTTGATTAAATTTGATTTAATGCCTTCGCTCGTAAGATCATCCGAAATATGATCTATTTCATTGGGTATATAGCCATGAAAATATAAATATACAAGTCTATGTTCTCCATGATTTCTTCTATCAATTCTTATGAGCCTATATGGCAACTTCCCCGCTTTCCATCCAGCCCGATCTCCAATCCGTGCATTTGGCCCCTTATTCATCTTCCAATATAATTTTCCATCCCGATACTCAAACGATTCTCTAACTCTTTCCTGCGTTAACATGACAACCTCCAATAAAAAACCCCCGTCAAAGTGTGCGATGACCGCATTACCGAGTAGGTAAGGGTCCACTTATCAGGGGGTATTAAAGTAACTTTATTGGCTCGATAATAGGTCATCGCAACTATAACTTAACATATTATGGGATTATGTCAAGAGTGTTTTATTTATTTTTTTCCCTTTCTTTTGGCGAGGATTTCTTTGAGAAACTCCGACTCACACGGTTCGCCTTCCCAATCGTCAGCCTTCCAATATTTATCGGTATAATCATCGCAAACTGTATGCATTCTAAATGAAAATATAACCCCATCAGAGTTACCCGTTCTCTTCGTGTGCCTCTCTCCTTTCTCTATTTTAAGGCCACACAAATCACACCGATATGTCTTTCTGGCCTTCGGGTGGTCATCTCTTATGTGATAAAAACTCATAATCTACTCCCCCTTTCTTTTGGCGAGGATTGCTCCAATTATCTGTGGTATGGTACTCAACTTCTCCCACTGGTTAGATCCCGTAAAGGGATTTGCGTGATTGTACATTCTTAGCACCTTCTCTAACGCCCCTAGGCACTCCCCCAATAATGGTTCATAGTACGCCTCCATCTCATCCAATCCAGCATTATATGGTTCTGGGTATAGTATGTTCCTGTCATTCTCATAGGTTTTGTGCGTTGGTTTATTCATCTCTCCCGGTGTATGGTTATCTTTGGCTCTTGATATCATTTTTCATCTCCTGAAGTAGCTTTTCCATGCCGGCTTTAATGCTCTCGGCATACGCGTTGATTTTTTCTGTATATTCAGCTCCGGAAATTGGTTCGGTTTTCCTCGCTCTTCTCCAAAAATCAAATCTTTGAACTCGGTAAACGTAAGCTCTCTGACTTGATCGTCAATTTGTATTCTTATATCCGCGCAATGCTTGGCATTGATACCCTCACAGAGATTTATAGGCTCAGTTTTGTCCGGGCGGTCGTCTTTGATTGTCCAAGATAGTCCGTAATATTCTTCTATTTCAGGTGGGTTGGATATTATATAATCTGGTATTATATACTCTGGATCTGGTGCCTCTTCCTGTTTAAAATAATCCGCGCCGAACTCGTAGGCGATTTTCCCTATGTTCAGGAGTGCAATGGAGCCTATAAAAATTAGGAACATGGTAGTTACTTTCATCTCTTCTCCTTGGTTAGCTCTGACTCTTCAAAAGCATTTTTGATTGGTCCATCCGGGAGGTCGTGCCAATCCTTGCTCCCGTCAAATAGCTCTTTTAGGATTGCTTTGCATTTATCGTGGCAATACATCATCTGATTAGGAAAAGCAGTCATCGTAAATTGCTCGACTCCTTGATTCATCATTACCTCTTTCAGAAAATTATCACCACAAACTGCACACTGTCCTAAACTCCCTCCCATTCCTGGTGCTCCTACAGTTCTCATTACTTTCCCTCCTTTGCTTGCTCCTCCGTGTCGGCCGTCTTTCGTTTTTCGTTACACCAATCTATAAATTCAAGCGCCGACTCTTTCCCGTTTTGTTTGTTTAATATCTGCGCCATTTTTAGTTGTATGGCGGTAAGGTTCTTAATTTTGGCTCTCGGTAATTTCACTGCCCTTCCTCCGTGTCGTGGATTGACTGACACTCTGTTTCTCTATTCATGGCTTTGCTCCTTATTGACCATTAATAAGTTGATCCGTCCGAATGCTTATCAGGTCCGAAAGAAGGGTATTCTTTGCCAGGGCGACTTGGCGCAGACGATCATCGGAATCCTTTTTACTATGGCTTTCAACTTCTTGTTTTGAGCGAAATACCCTCATATACAATTCTGTCAACATTGCATCTTGCATTTTATTTCTCCCCCTTTGCTTTGGTGAATATTCTTGGTGGAATCCATCTGTCCACCAGTGGGGGTGGGGCGGGAGCTTTTTTGGGGTTATTCTCTTGGATCTCCCCCTTTCTTTTGGCGAGGATTTGAGTTGCTATTTCATAGATAAGGCTTTGTGTTGTAGTTTTGCATTTTACCTCCCCATCAAAGATGTAATGGGATATGCGCTTTATCTCCCGCAACGCCCCCAAGCACTCCCCTAATAATGGCTGGTAGTATGCCTCCATCTCATCCAATCCAGCATTATATGGTTCTGGGTATAATATGTTTCTGTCATTCTCATAGGTCTTGTGCGTTGGCTTCTGCATCTCTGTTTCTCTATTCATGGCTGGCCGTCCTCGCAGTGATCATTGCATCCGCAAATTGATATGCACTTGCGGCAATAGCATTAACCGATTCCCAACTTCCATTCGATTCCGGGGGTGCATTTTCTGCTATTAGTCCGTCTAATGCTTGCCCTGCAAAATAATCTCGGAGCGTCATTCCCGGATGTTCTGCATCATAAGTTGATTCTGGTTCTCTTGATGGAAACGCAAGTTGTTCTCTCATAACTCCCCCTTTCTTTTGGCGAGGATTGCTTCCAGTCTTTTGATTACGTTTGGAATATCGGTACTCGCCACTATAAATTCATTTATGAAGAACAGAATATTTTTGGCATCTTCAATAGCCTCCAAGCACTCCCCTAGTAGATCAGACTCCGCTCTTTTGTTCCATGCGCGCTTAACATTTCCGACAAGATATGTTTCTCGTCGGCCTGTCATAAGCCAGAGGTAGCAATCGACCTCATGCCTTATATATCCATCACCATCTTTTATTGTTGCTTCGGCGTGGCAAAACAGACACGGTTTAAGCTTCACCTCTCTCTCCTCCGAATATCAATTCCCTAAACTCGTTAAGGGTTAACTCTTTGACTTGATCGTCGATTTCAATTCTTACTTCTGCGTAATGCTTTGCGGTTATACTCCAATCCCTCCACGGCGCGGTTTTGTCGGCCCTTTCATCTCGGATAGAGATTCTTAGACCATAGCTTTCATCCCCTTCTATTGGATTATAAATCACCATAGTCCCTTTCCATAGTTCTTGTGTGAACGGTTTAATCTCCTCATTGGAGTTTTCAGTTATTGCCTCTTCCTGACACCAATAATATGCGCCGAACTCGTTGGCAATGTACCCAATCATCAATAGTGCAATGGCAATAATAATAAAGAATACCTTTTTCATATTACCTCCTCGCTAACTTCAGTAAGTAGCAACATTATTTCATTATACAAATCTTCCCCATCATATCCTGCTCTAGAGTATGCATCTATTTCCAGGGCCGACGGATACCATGTTCCACAATCTGCGAGCTTCTTTAATAGCTTTAGGGATTTGCTTAGTAGATCCTTCTTATCCCCCAGCTCTCTCCGTATTCTCCTGATTTCAATAATAGATTCCTTAATCTGTGATTCCAGTATTGATCGTTCAAAGTTATCTCCGTTTATAACGTCCATTTTTACGGCTGCTTCTAATCTATCTTCAACCGATCCCGGCGTATGGTTATCTTTCATCTGTTGCCTCCTTCCAGGGTGTCTACTCTCTCCCTGAGTGCTGTTTGTGTGGCTCGTCCATCCTCGATTATATCCGTGATTATAGGCATAATAGGCCAGATTGTGGGCAACGTCAGGAAAGTGGTGACGCATCTCATCAAAGTGTGGACTACCGAGATACATTTCTTTGTAAAATTCAGTGTATCCTTTAGTCATGAGTTGGTGTTTAGTTCTTTTCTTCATATTTTATCCACCCCGGAGTATCTTCGTTGATTGCGTCAAGTTCCCGCTGGGGATCAGTAGCGGCAATCTTAACGCCACACCAACACGACATATCAGTTAGATCATCTAATATTATGCACCCACAATTTGGGCATATTTCTACTGGTGTCATTTTATTTTCGACCTCCATTTACGATATTCATTTGTCCAGTTAGTCATCTCTACTTCCACCCCATCAGGCATATTCCCGTAAAGAGCAGATAAGACACAAAAAGCATCTGCCAACATCCCACGCATCTTGCGAATTTCTTTCTCATACCCACATTTGCGGAAGTTCTTGTCTGCTTGTTCTCTCTGGAACAGATAAGTCCCTATGTCGCCAAGCAACCAGTTCCGAATCAAGATCGTATGGCTGTCTTTCTGGATTTCAAACGCCCCGAACAAATACCGATCAATTATTTTTTTCAACTTATCTGGACATATCATTTGCTGGCCTCCCTTAAAATGCTATTGGTGTGCAGAACTCTCTGAGCCTTCGTACCAGGGCAGATCCTCGATCTTCCGCCAAGTCTTTTAAATATTTTTTTACTTCTTCTGGTGTCATTCCATTACCCCTTAACAGTTTTATATTTTGTTAATATAGTAAAAGTAGCATTTATAGTGTTACAAGTCAATAAGTATTTTCAGTTTCAGTAGGGTAAGGGTAGGGTTGCAGTGAGATAACGCCTTAGACGCGACCTGACAGCCTCCCTTTTTTCGATTCCATAAGATATTAAATAATAATGGGTTGTATCAACCATCTTCCCGTTTTTTGCGTTCTTCCTGGAATATTGTTATCCATCGCGTAGAGGCGTCTTGCCAGCCATATCTTTCCACTTTTTCGAGTTGTTCTCGCGCTTTCATGTCCGTAGCTGCCGCCAGGCAGAGTTGCCTATACCGATCCCGGTTATATTTCAGAAGCATCGATACCGTATTACGAATATGCCGATCGGTCATAGCACCTACTTTAATTCTCGATCCGTCTTTCTGTACCCATTCGTCTTTCTGTTCCATAAACGATTCGTACATCGCCGCGCCGGCTTCCATTTCATCGGTTGTATCTGTCATTTTATTTTCTCCTCGCACTTTTCCCCATTATCATCACAAAATATTTTTCGTGATAAAAGCAAAACGGATCTTCAGGTATTGACCACAGCTTGAACGGCACATCAATATTCAATGCCTGTTCCACGTATTTGTAATTAATATAAACATCAGCTGGAGTCATTCTCAGAATAAACGCTACTGCCACATCTGCATCCGCGGGCAAGTCCGGCGTCCCTGATAGCGTCGGCGCTTTCGGGATAATGTTCTCGCAATCAGGGTACGTGAGCCCGTCTGTGTCTTTGAGCAGAATCGTTTTGGTCTTATTGACTACTATCGGAGAATACAGACCATCAGGAATAGGTTCTTCTAAAAGATACCGATGCAGCCGGCGGCCATCCGTACCGGTGATCATTCCATTCTTCACGTGCAGATTTAGTAATGCGTACCGCGTTTCATCTTTCGTCCGAGCTTGATTAACCCACCAGATCCCTTTTGCATCATCTTTATTATCAACTATAATCGCGTCTGTCTTTTTCATTTTATTCACTCCCCACAATAATTAATTGCTTGTTCTCCATCATCTCAATTATTGTTTCTTCCCATATCCAGCTTCCTGTTCCGTCTGATTCTTTCCGACACAGATATTCAAGTGGAATACTCTGATGTCCAGTAAATGTCCCATCTCTATTACGGACTTTAATCACTTCGTAAATATGGCCTGCTCCATCTTTAAGAATAGTTCCGATTTCTAAAGATTCGTTCATTTTATTTCACCTCCCATTCAATAAACTCCATTACGTTCAATACCGCCTGCCCTGTTGGGCCGATGGTGGATAAATACTTTTTCAATTTCGACCATCTTGTGCCTTCATTCTCCACCGGTTCCTTTTGGAACTTGATCTTTTCAATAACAGATTCTTTATTATATTGCGTAATCAATAGCGCAAGGCAATCATCTCTGTCATTTACATAGCTAAACACTGCTATCGTTTTTCCATTACAAACAATCCCGTATTTCATCTGCTTCTAACCTCCATTTCCATTTTGTCCATTTGCATTAAAACCCCTACTTCATTATCCTGCACCATTTTCATCTTGAAGCCACGCCACATTTTCCGGTACAAATAATTCCTCTTGTTCTCAACTTTCAATATGTTAATCGCCGTTACTGTTAATCCTATTAATTTTTCGGCTATGCTCATTTCTTCCTCCCTAATAATATATAATGCCAGTGAGTCTTTGACTCAACCTGGTACAATATGGTTTTTATTTGTTCCAACTCAGCATACAATTCTTTCCTGCGGCGAAATAATGCTTTATGAGTTGCCCTCGGTATTATATATTTTCTCACTGAAATAACTCCAATAAAAGTTCCTTATTAAGTTTAGGAAAATCCCCCTGTAAGTGCCGCGCCGTCGCCTGGCGGTGCCGTGACCGTTTCAGGATAAATTCGTCGATAGTCCCTTCGGCAATTAACCTGACGATCGTTAAGTGATCCTGCATGCCGATCCTATGAGAACGGTCTTCCGCTTGCGCATTATCAGACCAAACAAATGATTGCTTCCAAAATACGTGTAAAGATGCCGCGGTCAAATCTATTGCGACGCCTCCAGCCCCCATCTGCCCGATGAACACTCGACAGCTCGGGTCAGTCTGGAATCTATCCACAGCCGCTTCCCGGTCCCGTTCACTTGTTCCGCCGTACAGCATTACCGCGCCGTACTTATCCTTATATTTTTCATACAGATGCTTAATCGGATATACAAAATAACCCCACACCACTATCTTATCAGGATAATCCCGTAACAATTCATCAAGCTCACGTTCCTTACAATTCCCGGGGATCCATTCGTTCTTCCCATCCGGGCCTTCCGACAAAAACCCGTCTGCTATCTGGGATAGCCTCGTCATCTGAGCTTTAATGTTCGCCCAGCCTAACCGGATATCATCATCGGAAGCGTCATCCCACATTAGCAGGCACTCTTCTTTCATTAAATCATATGCCTTTTTTTGCGCCCCCTCCATCAGTAAGAATTTGTCATCCCACGTTTTCGCCGGCAAGTCCAAACATTCATCTTTAATTCTGCGGATACTTATTCCATCCAACCTCGTAGCCAACTGTTCCATATTCTTGTAACCAACAATCTCATGTCCCTGCCAGCCACCATATTCGATATGCCGTTTAAAGAAACTCCAGCGGTTCCTCCACGATTTCCGGATCCATTGAATCAGCATGAACAAATTTTCCGGTACGTTATGTACCGGCGTCCCGGTTAAACCAATTTTGACTTTTGGAACTGCACTAAAAATTACTTTGCTAAACTTGACTGGTTTTGGGTTCCTCATAATCTGGATCTCATCAATAACTACCGCCTGCCCTTTCATTCTCGGAACCAATTCTTTTTCAAAAATCCCTGCGATAGCATAATTCATAATGTAAATCTGCGCTCTTCGTGACAGAATACTTGCTCTCTGCGCTTTAGTTCCTTCCACGGATACCGCCACAAGGTTCGTAAATAATGCAACTTTTTTGAGTGTTGACCTCTTTGCACCTTTCGGCGTGAACCAGTACACTTCTTTAATTTCACCTTTTTTAATCAGATACTCTATCGCCCACAGCGTCTCCGGCGTCTTCCCTACCCCCATTTCATCGAGTAACAAATACCCACCATAAAAATGTATTGCTGCTAATCCGTAAACTACCGCGACATATTGATGATCGAATGGCGCCATATCTTGCGCATACACTTTCGGGACGTACCCTCTATCATCCAGTAATTTTTTACAATGTTCCGGTGAAAATTCCTTGATCTCTTTCAGCTTTTCTTGTTGTTCTTCTTCTCTATCCTGTATCCTCAACAAATCCAGATCGGTCTTCAGCCCAGGAATCGTCGCATTCATCAGAGCAATCTTCTCAGCGTCAATCGGGTAACACCATTTTTTGAGTGCTTTATCCCACCGATAATCTCCGAGCGCCTTCGCCGTCCCACGCATAGAATACGGGACGCTTAAAGACATTTCAGTCTCACTGATTTTTTCAAGTTCAATCATCAGATTATCTCCGGATACAGAAAGAGCGCCAGCTCCCTTCTGACGCTCTCTAATCATTACTTCTTCTTAATTTTTTTCTTCTTCGCCACAACTTTCTTTTTTTTCGGCTTCAAATCGTCCGGGGTAGCCAACTCAAGCTGGCTTTCGTCATAAACCCATTTGGGACCAGGCTCCTTAATGAGTTCCGCGAAGATGCCGTTTCCCTTCGCCATATTCTGGCAGACACGAACTATACACGGATCAAATGCATGCTTCCCTCTAACACTCTTACAAATATCTCCAACTTTAAATCCCATATCGGACCTCCTTTTTAAAATTTTAAAAGTGGGACTTTCCCCCGGAACGTACCAGAGCTAATGGATACGCAGTAAGCGGCTGGGAGAACCGCCTCCCCCTTAATTCAGAGCCGGGGGAAGTCCCGTCATTTGATAATCTCCCATATTTTTCATTGAAAGTCAAGTTCTCCATTTTAGCGCCTCCCAAGTTTTCGGTGATTCTGTTTCCATATAACTCGCGCGGGCCTCAAATAATTTCGCGGCCTTGATCGGGTCATCCATGCACCTTATTCTTTCCAGCTGCGATTCTGTTATTAGAGCTTTTACTGCCAGCGCGTTGCGGTGGCGGTTTACTTCGGCTCTAATCGTCATCGCTATTTCTATTGCCTTATCATATCGGTAAATTGATTCCAGACCGTTATCATCCAATAGCGCCATAGTCTGCACACCTTCATGCTTGATTACTGTTTTCATCTATTAACCCCCATATAAATCATCCGGCCTAGCCCGGGCCAGTCTGGCTGAAAACGTAATTCCAAGCAGGCAACATGGATCAATACTACTTCTGATTTATATCCATCCTGCGTTCCATCTATCGATATCAGCGCTACCGGCTTATTTCCACCAGGGTCATTACAAATAATGCACGTTCTCGATCCACCTTTCTCAAATATCTTCATTTCACTTCCTCACATTATCACTGCGATTGAATTCAAACTCTCAAAGGACATGGCCTTCACTTCCTCTATTGCTTTCTCCCACCGGGCCGCTTCTTTTTTTTCATCTACTTTCCATCCATAAGGAATAATTTGCACTTCTTTTTCTTCTGTCATTTCTCCCTTCTCCCATTTTTAAAAAGGTTTTGTATTTTGAATATATAGTAAAAGTAGCATAAATGGCGTTATAGGTCAAGAAGTATTTTCATTTATTTTTGTTTTTTTTGGACCTCCAAACGCGCCTTTTTGGTCGGGCCTCCAAACGCGCCTTTTTGGTTGCAAGCGGATCCGCGTCCACGTCTTGCATGCTTCCTGAGTTTCATTTCCTTGCCTTTTCCTTCGGCTGACAAAAATCCTTTCTCATCCATTTTTTCCTTCTCCTTTATAATAAGGCAATACAAACCTTGTCTCTCCCTGCCATTCCCGGGGGCTGCAATCCTCATAAACTGCTACAGAATCTCTCGTTTTTCTAAAGAGCACACCACCCTCTATTTCTTCTGCCTCAAAGCCGAAGTCCTTCAAAGTGGTCGCAAACAATCCTCCGACCGGCCCGAAATTCCGTAACGAATAATGCAAGTAATAAAACTTACCATCTCTCTTTACGGCAACGTGTCTCATGTATGGCCGGTCAGTATCATTAACGATATAATATTTCATAATTCTATTATCTCCTTCACTTCACAAATTTCTTCATATTCTTTAATTAACTTAATTCTCATTTCATCCGGCTTAACATCTAATGGATTTTTCGGGATTTCAAAACTAAATTTCATACCGGCCCGAGCCAAAAATGCATACACCGATGCACAAGTTACAACCTTCTCCGGGAATTTCAGCCTGTCCCAGGTAGCGCCGCCCTTGACGAATGCCAGCAGCTTGTCCGCAGAAAATTTGTATCTCTTCATTTTCTTTTCTCGGGAATCTGATACGGCAACTTTAATACTGCAAAAATCTCATGTTCTGTTTTCGATGCCAGGCAAAC
>Ga0222703_1000249_pt1 | contig 12392 bp, 24 predicted proteins | sample AntAcemetage1506_FD_179827 | JGI IMG/M metagenome (GOLD analysis project Ga0222703, IMG submission 179827) | Saline water microbial communities from Ace Lake, Antarctica - #1506 | ecosystem: Environmental > Aquatic > Non-marine Saline and Alkaline > Saline | place: Antarctica: Ace Lake...
TTGATTTTTGTCTAACTCACAATAAACTGAAAATGTTTCTTGTTCGTCTTTCAATTCACATCCATATAGTTCTTTAGTTTCATATGTAACAAATTCTTTTCCAGCATAACTAAAATATTTTGTTCCAATACTATCATCAAATTTATAATATGGTCTTTCGATATTATTCAACTCGTTTATTTTCTCTCTTTGAGAATTGATTATAACTACTACTAGACATATTACTATTATTATTAAAGTATATAAAATTATATTTTGTATTTTTTTTCTATCCATAAACTTCATCTCCATCTTCTTCTAAAATTAAATGTACCATTGGCTTTCCAATTATCTGTTTTATTCCAATCATATCCAATTCTTCTTTTAGGGTTGTTTCTTTTCCTTCTTCTGGTGTTGAACATATCTCATCTGCAATCACATATCTTGCACCTGTACCTACTATAAATTCAAAACTATTGGTTGGGCATTTTCCATTATTAGCAAGTACTATATATTTTGTTAAGATTGGAGGAATTTTGTTTTCACAATCACCATAGCAATCAGACATATAAAGGAGTTTTTTATTGTAAAGAGTTACTACACTATTTTCTTCTTTTACTGTACTTAGCCCCCTACTGTAAGGAACGAAGAAATCAAACTTTCCTAAAGAAATATCTATTAAAAAAGGTTCGTTGGTTATTGGTGTCTTATTCCAGTACTTATTATATATACTGAATTTGTATATATACTCATCTCTATTAATATTTTCTATTCCATTATCCCATACAGCTTTTGGTGGTGAGATACTTACTATATATTGTATCCCTCCATTATGTTCTTCTTTATCTATTGTAGAAACAACAAACTCTAACTCATTTATATTAAACATTTGTAAATAACTAACTACTGCTGGATATTCTTTTGGTATGTCTATCACATAAGATTTTTCATCGTCTACTACTAAGATTGAATTTGAAAATACAAACACATTATCCAGAGAAGAATCTAAGGTTGTTTCTATGATTGTTGTCGTGTTTGTCGTGTTTGTTGTTTGGTTTGGGGGTGTTATTGGTGGTATCACTTCTGGTCTTGGTTTAAATTTGAGATTCATAACATCATCAACGAAAGTGCATCCTGTAAGAAATAATACAATTAACAATCCAGTTATTATTATTATTTTCATTTTAGTTATAGTTATCAATTCAAATATTTTGTTTGAAATAAGGTCTTACCACAATTTGGACAACCAGAACCGTTTACTGATTCAAAATCATTTTTACATTCCTCACATTTAAAAATAAAATTTGAAATGTTTACTGCAACTTCTTCATCTTCTTCTGGGTCTTCTGATTCATTGGCAAGTTCTGGGTTTGGTTCAAATACTTTTTTATTCTCCTTTTCTATTTCTTCGTTTGTTGGTACTAATGGTAATAGTGGAGTAGGTGGGTTTGGTGGTGGTAATGGATTTGGTTCAGGGGGTGTTGATTCTTTGATTACTTCTTGAACTTGCTGTTCAACTTCCTCTAATGGATTTATTTCCCTAGAAACTTTATCTTCTTTTTCAGAATATAAATCGTCTATTATTTTTATTAATGCTTTTATACATTTAGCAAATTCATTTACTAATAATGAATAAGAATATGTTAGATTGAATGATTGTTGTAAATGGAAATTAATTTTAATTGAAAGTCCATTGTATGCCACATCTACTTTTTGTATAAATTGTTCGTCTTTAATTGATTCTTTTATGTCTGCTTCTAATGGATTTAATTGACTAATTATCAGAGTCATTGTTGTTCTTAGATTATCTACCGATGACAACATCTTATTGAATGTTGTTTTTGTATCTACTTCCCGTATCTTGCTTTCTATCTTATGTAAATCATCTAAACAATCCATTGGTAGTTTTTGTTCTTTATCCATGTTCTATCACCAAATTTAATTTTTTTCCAAATATATTAAAAACTTTTCTTAAAAAGGCTGAACGACTTGGTTTGGAACCGCCCTCTCTTGTTATATTATATTTCCTTCTTTCTATTTCGTTTTTTCTGTCTTCAAAAAAATCAACTAATGCTAAAAGTTCTGGTTTTATTTTGACTGGGATTGATACTTTTTTTTTCATCATAAAACACCTTTTGATTTGAAATACCATTCTAGTATTTTGTTGATGTTATATCCTTTTCTTAAAATACTTATTTGTTCTTTTTCTAAAGTTAATGATGTTGAAATTAAATCGCTTTCTAGTTTATAACTATCTATTTTTTTTTGTAATTGTGCATCCATTTTAAATAATACATATAATATCTTTTGGAGTAACTCCAATTTTTCCTGGGTATAGTGGGGGGTATAATAAATAAGCAAAAACCCCATATTTTAGTTTTTGCTTAAAGGTTTTAATCATTGCTTATATCTTCTGCTCTTTTTGATGGTTTGCTTGGAACTTTCTCACCATGTAGTCCTAATATTTTGTAACAGTATCTTATAACCTGTTTATCCTTTTTGTTATGTTCTTTTCTTTCCTTTGCTAATTCAGAAATAATATCATCTACCATATAAATTCACCTCTCTTGTTTTAATAATTATATTCAAGAAACCACCTTTAGTTATTTTATTCATCTTCTTCAGTTATTTAAATTCATAGTTATAATTACTTTTATTTGAAAGCTTATATTTAAATGTTTCGTTTATACATTATAATTTACTTAAAAAACCATGCCTTGGTTCCATTAAATCTCCAGTTCTTTTTAATTTTTCTATTGCTTCTTCAGCCTTTGCTTCTTCTACCCCATAGCTATCTGCCCTTTTAATTATATCTTCAATTGCAATTATTTTTCCTTTTTCATTCTCTAATTCATCAATAACTTTTTTGACTTTAGAAAAAACATCTCTAACAGAACCAGAAATTCCTGTAGTAATTCTATCCATATCTATCTTCCCTGTGTTGGGGTCTATGCCTATTTTTTCTAAGGTGTATGTTAATAATTTTATTGCTCTTTCTGCATCTTCTTCAGTTATTTCATTGGATAGTCTAGTCTTAGCACTCCCTTCTGAAAGCCTGACTAATCCATCTATCTGACGTGCATTTAATGGTATGTTTTTTATTTGTTCATTTTTATCTGAGGTTCTTAGTTTAACATAGAATTTTTTTATTTTTTCTCTTGCTTTTTTGGTTAGTTTAGGTTTGCAATTCTTTCTGGCATAAGATATATATTTTCTTAGTAGGTCATCATCAATAACTTCCTCTTCATTTTCTTCTACCCCTTCGTGCATATCTAAAATAAAATCTGCCATCTCATTATCTACTTTTTCATCAGGTATATCTCTTATTACAAATATCAAATCAAATCTATTTAATAGTGTTAATGGGAAAGTTATTTGTTCAGCTATTATTGCGTAAGGGTCGAACCTCCCATATTTGGGATTTGCATTTGCTAAGACCCACGTTTCTGCTTTAAGTGTTGCTTGGATGTTTGCTTTGTTTATATGAACTGTCTGTTGTTCCATCGGGGTATGTAAACTATTGAGGTGCTCTGGTTTTGCTTTATCCATTTCATCTAAACACATCCCTCCATTATGTGCAAGTACCATAGCTCCAGCTTCTAAACTAAATCCTTTAAAGAGTTCATCCTTAACTACACTCGCAGTCATTCCTACATCACTTACTCCTGTACCTGTAACAAATATAGCTTTTGGAGAAATAGTAGATATTCTTTTGGTCATTTGGCTTTTTCCAGATGATGGGTCTCCTACTAATATTATATGTATGTCCCCCCTGATTGCGGTTCCTTTCCTTTCTTTTTTCACTCCACCTAATTGTTGTAATAATAATCCCTCTTTAATTTCCTCGTGTCCTTTAATTGAAGGAATCAAAGATTTTTTTAATAGATTAAAAATTTCTGGTCTGGTAGATAATTCTATTATTCTTTCTTTATTTTCTTTTGTTATTTCTAAAGAAGAAAAATCATCACCCATCTGACCTACATAATTTGCCTCTATGAGCAAATCAAATTTCGTTGATTTGCTCCCAGTCCTTAACATAATTGGAACTTCCTTTACCATCCCAGCTACTTGTATCTTGGTTCCAACTTCTGTTCTTTTTTCTGAAATGGGCGAAACTAAATCATCTTTAAGAAAAATATTAATCCTCTTTGGTTGTTGCCCAGCTTCTAAATCGTATGGCTCTTCTTCCAGTACTAATCCCTGTGCATCAATAAGGTCTTTAGAAATTAATCTAAACTTTCCTTTTCTTCCGCATCCACACCTGGTGGGTTCTTTAAATGATGCTTCTAGTTGTAAACAATTTATTACATTCCCGCAGCTTGGGCATTCAAACTTGGCTGATGTTACTTGTGGTCTTACATCTCCTTTTTGCCTGACTATCCCTTCTATTAAAAATAATTTATTTAGATGCTTACTTCTTATATCTCTTATCTTAATCTTTTGAGATTCTGGAAGGTTGCTGAACCTTACTTTAGTATCCTCTTCATTATCTATATCTAATTGTTCTATTGCATATCCAGCTGCTTTTATTGTCTCTTCTGGTTGTTCTAAAAGCATATCTGCAATTTCAGGATTGAACTTACTTAATTCATTAAAATCAATTACTAAAAACTTTTTATCTTTCCTTAAATTATTAGTTAATATAGATAAATATTCCTTTTCAATAAGCCGCTTGAATTTATTGATTATCATATTAGTATCTAATGTTTCAGTTTCTTTCATCCTTATCAATAAATCTTCTTTCCTTATTTTTTTTATATTATAATAATTAGTTATAATCGATTTTATATCTTCTACTCCTCTTTTTGTTATCTCTAATAACTTCCCTCTTTTTGAATTAACATTATTACTATACCTTAAATATATATCATCAACATATCTACTTAAATGTGGTGTGAGTTTGGGGTGTGATATTTCTAGGAATGATGATACTTCTTTTAATGAAAATTCATGTTTGTTTTCATGTAAAAAAACATAACCTACATATTCTAATTGTTTTTGCCCTTTTTGACCATTCTTAAAATAATTAATAATATCTTTATTTTTTATTATTTTTAAATTGGTTAGTTGGTTAGTTTGGTTAGTTTGGTTAGCTTGGTTAGTTGAGTGTTTTTCAGTTGATTTGGTTAGTTTGGTTAGCTTGGTTAGTTGATTTTTTTGACCTACTTTGTCGTCTATTTTTGGGGTTGTTTTTTTACTCTTACTAACCAAGCTAACCAATGGAACGTCATGCACACTCTTTTCTTGTGGAGTGGAAACAAAGGTCTTATCCTTTTTTAGTTTCACGTCTTTAATATTAGTTTTAACCTCTATTTCCTTTGGAGAAGCAACTTTCTCGGGTTTATGGGAATTATAATTATTATTTACCATAAGACCCCCCAGAATCAATGTTTTGTTTCTTTTTGCTATAATCTAATATATCTATCTCATCTATTATTATAGGAATAACATTCAAGAAATCATCATCAAACATAATACTAGACTCATCCACAGATAGAATATAACCATTGAAAATACCCTTAGATTTTAAGCTTATGAAGGTATAAGTTTTATTTTTAAGAAACAATTTTATTCTTTCTTTCACATCACTCAATTCAATCACACTCTTTTATTTTTATTATAAAAAATTATTGGAAAGCTTGTATTTATAGATTTATGTTTTGAAGTATATAGTTTTGTTTCTACTTTATAGTTAAATTTCCATATTGAAAAGAAATGATATATATACTAGAGTATAGCAATCTTTATATACTTCAAAATTTAGGATTCTTAATGAATGTCTAAATACCAACGTTCGGTGCAGGTAAGCTCCTCAAATTGTTTGACTAATGTGTGGTAAGCAACCCTGTACCTTATTGTTATGTTTGGTTGGTTTAATCGAGCCACAAATTCGATTGGTAAATCCATAATAAATTATGGGAGTTGGGTAACCTACTGAGTGGTTATGGGGAAAAAATGAGACCAGAATTAAAAGTTGAAAAAGGTAAACTAATTCTAATAAAGAAATTAGATAAAGAAGAAACATATAAAGTGAATGAGCAAAGTGGAATATTTACTTTAAGTATATTCAAAAAGCCACAGTGGACTAAAGGAGTTACTTCTATGTGTGGAGATATGAAACATATATTGATGTTGGATTATGATGGCATATGTAGATGGATAGTGGAAAAGGAATTAGAAATACTATCCAAGGAATATGCACCATTCTATCTTTTCAAAACAAAAGAAGAAATAAAAAATGGAGAACTTGTTGGAAACTATCATGGAGTATGTTTACAAAAATTTACACCTAATGAGATAGTAGAAATACAAAGAAAGACATCTATTGATTTATCATATATGACTATGCCTCTACGTTCTGTTTACCGAAACTGGTGTTTAAGACAGTCAGAAAAAAAAGGAAGTGGAAATCCAGAATTCATAAAGGTTATTGGAAATTCAAACTTAGACAAAGAAATATCTTCACCACATCTATTATTTTTATCTAATCATTATAAGATACCTCATATAGATTATAAAAACAAAGATAAGTTAGAAGAGATATACTTTAACACTTATGAGACAGGAGTATAAGGATGGCAAGAATATCAGATATAAATGATGTATATGATAGGATGCAGAGAGTTTACAAAATAAATAAAAGGAAGATTAGCCAAACAGAAGTAATAGATTTTTTAACTGGAAAAACACCTTCATCAGCCTCCCTAAGTTCAAAAGTATTTGCAGAAGAAGTAGAAGGATTAGCAGTAGAAGATTTAAAGCCAATAATAAATCAAGCAGAAACACTTCAGGATTTTATAAAATTAGAAGACATAGAAATACAAAATTCTAAAGAACAAATAAAAGAAAGGAGAAAAGAGGTAGAAATAAATTTAGTTCAGGAAGTAAAAACAAAAACAGGTGTATCAGAATTTGAAGATGCAGTAGAAAGTTTAAGAGAATTAAACCCTAGAAGACTTGGAGGTATAAGGTCAGGTCAAACTAGAAGAGCACAAAAAGGATTCAGAGTTTTATTCTCTGAAGTATAATTGGAGGAAAAATAAAATGAAAATAGATACAGAATTAAATAAAATAAAAATAGTGTTATGTGCATTATGGGATAAACAACTACATCCAGAAGCACAGGAAATAATTGAGAAATTTAAAAAAGAAACAGATGAAATAAGGAGGGGTAATTAAAATGTCAAAATGTACAAAGTGTGGAAAAGAATTTGAAGGCGAGAGCTGGAAAAAATTATGTAACGATTGTTATATACAAGATAAGGAAGAGAGAGAGGGTAAAGCAGTTAGTAAAGAATCAACAGAAAAAAAAATAGAAGAAGTAGACCTGAAAAAGATAAGTAATACAATGCTAATAGAATTGATTAATTCAAGGATAATAACGGGACAAGGATTAAGAGTACAAGGCATGGGGATATTAATAAGAAAACTAGAGAAACTTATTCAGTTACAGAGTTCAGCAAATAATCATCTACACCATATAGAGGATAAAATAGATAAATTGAGATTGAGACAATAAATATAAATAGTAGTAGAACAATATAAGTAGTATAGGGGCAACACCTATGAAAACTAAACTAAATAAATTTTTGATTGCATTCATTATAGGCTTTTCATTAGAGTGGATACTCTCAAATTTCTGGACATATAATGTTCCCATGAAAGCAATATTTGGAATCCCCTTACCAATTGTGTTTGTTTGGACTTTAGCATTACCTCTAAGCTACTCTTTAAGAGATAAGATTTTTGATAAAAAGAATTTATTTAAGGACACCATATATTTCTTAGTTGGTTTAAATATATTGGAATATATTGGAGGTAGCATTATAGGGTGGAGATTAAGCATTGCCCCTAATTTCCCAGCTTTACTTTTATTTAATTCATTCAAAGCACCATTCATTCTATTAGTGTTATATTATATAATTGTTATTGAGTATTGGAAGCTTTTAGATGGCAAACCATCTATGTTGGTGATACGATGATAATAACACAAACATTCGGACTTTATGGAGGATTATTTTTAGCATTGGCTTACCTTGCATTAGCTAGAGCATTTAATCTATATAGGAGAGTAAAATATATTGATAAGATAATACATTTATTTTCTGGGATAGTTATTGCAATGTTTTTATTTGATAATGGATTTTTAGTATTATCAATAATTTTATGGAACTTAGGTATTGGTATAGTATGGGAAATATTCCAGATAAAAGTTAAAGAAAGAGTTGGATTTAAAAAAGTTGGTTTTCCAGATGGATACTTTGATATAATATTTCATATGGTTGGGACAATTGGGTATTTAATCTTTGTAAGTATTTTATAAAATGATTTGTAGTATATGTGATAAAGTATGTAAATTGGTTGGTTACACCTTAGAAGGAAAAAAACTATTTTATTGTCCTAAGTGTAGGGTAGTCTATTTCCCAAAAGAAATTATTAAACGATGAGATACTACAAATACTTCATAACTGGGAAGGATACTTATAAAGTAATTAGAGTTGATGATGAACTACCCAAAGGAGAAAGGTATAAAGAGTATTGTGTAGATTTAAGGAATGGAGATATGATGTGCGATTGTGATGGCTTCTATTATTCTAAGAAAGCCTGTAAACACATCAAAGGAATCCTAGAACAATTAAAAGATAAGGGAGGTATACTCCAATGGGAAGACGAGAAGAGCAATTACGACTTAGGATTAAAAAATTAAAAAAAGAACATGGAACATCAGCAGAAACCATATTTGCCAACTCAAATTATAATGAGGCAATAGATGATGTATTAAAATTAATGGAGGAATAAAATGGATATAGCAAATGAAATATATAATGATTTAATGGTTACACATCCAGACTTAGCTTGTAAGGTAGATGTGAATGATATTAAATTGATAAGAAAAATTAACAAACCAAGACTAAGAAGATGGATTAAAAAACAAAAAAAGAAAGAGCAGGAGAGGGCAAGGAGGATTGACCTTCTCTGAGTATTATGTATGTAAATCCCATATATAAACTTTATTAAACACAATTCTTGATTAAGGATTATATTCTCTAACATATATAATAGAAAGGAGTAAACTATATAAACAAGTTATGTTATGATTATGATTATGAGCAAAGAAATAAAATGTAATAAATGTTCTTATGAATGGAAACCTAGAAAGAATCCTATGGATATAAAAGAATGTCCTAAGTGTAAAAGTAGAGATTGGAATAATGACAAACATAAACAAAGAAAAAATAGTTAAATTCATAAATACAAAGGATGGTCAAAAAGTTCTTTTGTATATAGGCATAGGCATATTGATAGCAGTACTATGGAAAGTTGTTTTGATAGTAGCTATTATTGTTGGTGCTGTTTATTTAATTAAAAAGCGAGGAGGTAAACTAAAATGAGTGAATGTAATTTTTGGGATTTTTTAGGGAAAGATAACCCTAATGTACAAAAGTATAATGACTTCGATAGAAGAAGAGAAGTACAGGGGTTGTAAGAATGGATAAGAAAATAACAGCAATAGCAATACTATGTTTTATTTTCATAGTTGGTTGTGAATCTAACTTTAGAAAAATAGGATGTGATATAAATAGTACAGGAATAATTGCTGAAGATGATAGTATCTGTTTTGAAGGGGAGTGGATGGACAAAGAATATTTTTCAATGATTCTAAGTCTAACCAACCAGAGTTTTTTTAATGGATATAACAAGGCAATAAATGATATGGCTAGTAGTAGACAGTATCCAGTATTGGATGTAAACCAAACTATAACTATAATGAATAAACAACAACTATGTGGTAATACCTAAATGGCAACACTACAATGGATAGGGCTGGGAATTGTAATAGGAGTTATAATCACCTATTATCTTTTATCAGGTAAACTATCAAACGAAGAGAATAACAGAAAAAGATTGTCTGGAAAGTATGCAGAGAAGTTTGTGCCATTTTTAGATAAGTTCAAATACAATTCAGAAGACAGTTACTTTTTAGGTATGCCTATTGATTATATTGTTTTCAATGGATTGAATGAAGGGAAAATTAAAGATGTTGTGTTCATAGAAGTTAAGACTGGTGGTTCTACATTATCTAAAAGAGAGAACCTGATTAAACAAGCAGTTAAAGACGGAAGGATAAAATGGGAGGAGTTGAGAATATGACATTAAAAAAACAATTTAGAGAATATCAAATTTACTTTTTTATATTAAGTATAAGTGGAGGAATTTTATCTGTTATAAGGATAATAGCTTATAAAGATTATTCATTGTTAGCGACATTATTAATCCTACTTTCAATGATGGCTCTGATAAATATGAGGGTTTTAAATAGTTTTTTAATAGAAAAGAAAGAATCAATTGAATCAACCATTACTAGAATGACTATAGGTAAACAAGAAAGATATATATTAAGAGGGGAGCTAAGGATACCCTTTAAATCAGTTTATACAAACAAAAATAAATTACTAAAAGATTTAAAAAATCAAGGGGTAGGACTACCTAAAATTAAGGAAGTGAGAATATGAGATTAGACTTTAGAAAAGCTGATTTGGATAAACTAAGGAAAGATAAGGTAGTAATAGATAAGGCAATGAAAGATTTAGAAAGAAAAAGAAAAGTGATTTTACAGAAGATTAATACTAAGGTTAGAGAGTTGGAAAGATGATATTCCTTTAAAAAGGATGGAGGAGATATACATGAATAAAAGAAATAAAATAATATCAATAGCGTTATTAAGCCTATTGGTGGTAGGATTGGTGAGTGCTGGAATAGTTCAACACTATGGAACAAGAACAGAAACACTTGAGGTTACAAACCCAATATCAGTGACAGGAAAAGGAGATTATACAATAAGCGGAGCAGTAGCAAATACAGTAGTATTATCAGAAACACCAATTAGAATAACTAATGACGCAGACGTTGATATAGAAGTACAAATAGTATCAGACAACATCGAAACAGAAATAGAAGTTAATTATATGGGTAAAGTAGAATTAACAAGTAAAGATATCTCAGATTGGGGGATAGCACTAGATAAGAAAGCAACAGTAGTCTATACATTAGTTGGAGATATATTCGAAGCAGATGTTGAAGTAGAAGAAGGATACAAATTAGTTTATGCAATGGATAAAGAAAACAGATTTAGTGAATATGCAACAGTAAAAACAGTAGATGAGATTAATGACGCAGAAGAAGATTTACCTATGGATGGAGATTGGAATAATAATGCAGAACCACCATATTGTGATGGACTTAATGAATTTGAAGAAACATATAACCACTGTAATGGTGCAAAGCTATGGATAGTTAAATCTGATGACATTGAACCAAATGGAATATTAAGTTGGGCTAATATGGCTAACTATTTATATGAAACTGACCTAATTAGATACTTCAAAGACAGTGAAGGAAAAATAACAGTTCCAGCAAATAGCTACATAGAATTTTATCCAGAATATACAATAAATAATTTAGAAACTGGAAGTTATGTAGTAACAACTGAAGTAAATCCAATAGAGGTATAAAAACCTCTTTTTTTTTATTTTTTAAAATAAAACAAGGAGATGAAACAAATGAAAAAAACAATCTTAATAATAATGTTTATCTTATGCTTACCTTTAGTTTATTCCCTATATGGTGGGGAGACTTGGAATTATCATTTCAATGAATGTGATACATTAGAAGTGAACATAACTGGAACAGATACAATAGACGAAGGAGAATACACAATCCTAAACAACTGTACCAAGAACCAAACAAATTATTATATATGTGGCTGTGAAGATAACTATGATTTTAATGTAACCTTTAAGATAAATACAGTTAATAACTACACCTTTGATTTCAATTATATGTATGAGACATTGGTACAAGAACAAAGTAGCGGTTCTTCAGGAGGTTCTGGTGGTTCAAGAAGTGGAGGTTCATTCACAATTAGATTTGATGAGAACAAATCAAGAACATTAATGTTAAAGAAAAATATACTTTCAAGGTTTTGGGTTAATGGTGAACAACATACAATAGAAGTAGTGAACATTTTCAATGATTCAGTTAGAGTTGAAATCAAGAGTGTACCACAAATAAAAAACTTATTTTTAAATTCTCCTAGCATTATAGACATAGATGGAGAGCAACTAGAATTAACACTAACTGAAATAAGAGGTAATGTTGTTTTCATTAAATTTGAGAAACTTCAAAGTAATAATGTACCCCCAACTATAACAGATGCTAATGAAACTGTTGGAGATATAGTAGAAGAACCAATAGATAAAATAGAAATAACACTACAACCAGAACAACAAGAAGAACCTAAAATAAAATGGGGCTTATTAATTACCATAGTAATTATCCTTGTGATAGGTATAGTATGTTTGATTGTCTATGGGATTAAGAAGGGTAAGAAAAAAGGTGAAGAAGAATCAAAC
>Ga0222703_1000250_pt1 | contig 12374 bp, 12 predicted proteins | sample AntAcemetage1506_FD_179827 | JGI IMG/M metagenome (GOLD analysis project Ga0222703, IMG submission 179827) | Saline water microbial communities from Ace Lake, Antarctica - #1506 | ecosystem: Environmental > Aquatic > Non-marine Saline and Alkaline > Saline | place: Antarctica: Ace Lake...
GCTGCTTTGAAGCTGGTATTTTTCTAGTTAATGCAACGGATTGTGTAATATCTAGCAACAAGGTATCTAGTCTTGGATCTGATGTAGGCATTGGTATTGTAGTGGGTCCTACTAGGAATACTGTTACTGGGAATAACTTATCTGTTTTGGGAATGGGTATTCTAGCCTTAGTGGACGCTGCTTATGTTGATGGAATTCAGGATCTTACGATTACTAATAATACCGTACACTCTTGTGTGCATAGGGGCATAACGGTAAGCCCTTTAGGCTTACCGTTAGCGAATGTTACTATATCAGGTAATAGCATTAAGGGTTTTGCTAAAGACAACACCAGTATTGAATTCCCTGGAACAGGTCTTGCTTATAGTAGTTTGGGTATGGCAGGAATAGAGATTTATCAGCTTGCGGGGGCGGTATTTGGGTATGATGCGAATAGGAAAAATATCAACATAACTAATAACAATATTAGAGATATGGCGCTAGCAACTACTAATGGTATTAATATGGGAATATTATATAGCATAGACGTCAAAGGCTCTGCTAATGCTACTTATGAGAATTTAAATATTTCTAATAATAGCATAAGTGACATAGCATCAATTACAGGAACCATTCCTTCAGCTACAGGCATTGGTTTCTATTTTGATGGTGCAGGGGGCACTCCTAGTTTATATAGAAATATATCTATTAACTCTAATAATATTTCATTAAAGAGTGGAGTGGCTGCTCAGCTAACTAAAGGGGTTGCTTCTATATCGGATTGGACTGCCGCGATGGCTATTAGTTCTAATGTGATAACATGCGGTTATCCGGAAAGTGGTCATCCAGAGTATTGGGGAACTGGTATTTATTTAGATCTTGACAATAGTACTTCGTGTAATGTAACTGGAAACTCTATACTAGCACTATGGGAGGGAATCACTCTTAAAAATGGAGAATTTTCAGTTATTGGAAATAATATAACCTCCTATGGACAGGGTATATTCAGTGATGATACTACTTCTGCTCTTATTAAGGATAATGCTATTAAGGTATACGCTAATAACAATGAAGGGGCTTCAGCTTCTGTGTATGGCGACGTAGGTGCTCATGGTATTATTTTTAAAGAGACCTCATCAACTCCTGTACATAGTATCATTGGTAATACTGTAGAGTTAAATTTAGTAAGTGGAAATGTGATTCTAAGTTCTAGTTCATGTTTTAAATCAGTGGAACTAACAGGAGAGATGACTGTTTCTAATAATGATTTTAAAGTAGTACCTAAGGTATTAACAGTAAGTTCTACTGCATTAGCATCTTGTGCACACATACTTCCCAATCCCTCTACAGCTCAAAATATAGCATTCCTTAATAACAATTTAGTTGTTGTTCACTCTAGTTCGTCGGCGAGTCATGGGTTAGTAGTATCTAATGGTCCTGGATTTGATAATACCGAAGCAGTTATTTCTCATAATTTTGCAATTAAAGGTAACAATATTAAGCATAATAGCGTTACTGACCAGGGGTTTAACAACGGTTCAAACTTTGCACCTTTCTTTATTTTTGATGAATTGAGTGATTATAGGTATACCGTAGATACTAGCGGCACTCTCTATATGCATAATACTTTAACTGACGGGTCGCTACCTCATATAGCAACAAAAAACCCATCCGTTTGGCTAACTAGATTAGCTCCTGGTGTAATCCATAGTCATGCCTCTCCTAGTAATTCCACCAACACTCGTTTCGACCTGAATGCATCACTTTCGTCAATTGCTTGGTAACCCACCTCCTTTCCTAATTTCCCCTTGACAACCCGCAAAACCGGCCTTACACTCTAGAGTAGGAGGCCGGTCATGCGTATTTTTTATGTTTTTTGTATGGTGTTTGTATGTAGTTGTACCAATCTAGAGGATTCCTTTGATATTGAAGATGCCGGAATGGAAGACTCCGGCACTGAAGATGCCGGAGTTGTTCCTATTCCCAAAACCCAATGTAATACAGTTTGTAAAACCAATTCTGATTGTGATCAATGGAATGGAATTTGTGTAATAATTAATGATGGTTACCGAATAAGGACCATGTGTACTGCGGATTGCAACACAGATAGAGCTTGCAATGAGTCCAACTTCTATTGTATACCATTGACTGCGGGTGGTTTCAAATTTAATTGGCAGTGCTTGCCGATTGAGGGCCCTATTTGCGAAGGAGATGAATAATGTTCGGACTAAGAGCTAGAGTTTCAGAAATAGAGAAACTCATTGATAAGACAGTAAGTAATATTAAGACCATAATCGAGCTGTTGACCCTCGTAAAAGGAAAACACTTTGAGTATGATGAGTCTTTTAAGACTATTATGGACATGATTGCTGGGTCAGAGAACCATGCTAACGCCAGGTACATTGCGACTCAGCAGAAGCTGGCTCTTTTAGAGAAAATTATCCGCGAGAATAATCTTGACAAAAATGGGATATTGGATACAATCATTAACTAGGTAGACCAAAAAAGGAGAATTTTTGAATGCGTGAATTTATATGCGAATTTTGCCAGTATGCAGCTAATACGGATAGAGGCTTGAAGATCCACAGAACCAAGGTTCATAAAGAAGAGATAGCTGCAGCTAAATTAGTTGTAAAGGTCGCGGAGGCTTCCCCTGACCCAATTGTGGAGGAAATTGGGTCAATTTTTGACCCAATTGTGGAAGAAGTCGCTGAATCAGTTGTGGAAGAAGTCCCAACGATGGATATTACTGCGGGAGGAGTGCTTCTGGGTCAGGTTAAGAGTTTTGAGCGTAGTGAGGGTAGTATAGTAGCACCTGTGCATGAGCTATCTGTACCCAAAATCGCTGAACCCGTTGTGGAAGAAGTCGCTGAATCAGTTGTGGAGGCTCCTCCTGAGCCAGTTATTTTGGAGCCAGTGGTTGAGTCAGTAGAAGAGCCTCCTTTTATAACAGCTACTCCAGAGCCAGTTGTGGAAGAGCCTGTAGAAGCAGAAGGAGGGCCTTTTCCGGAAGAACCAACTCCTGCTCCGCAGGAAGTTGGTATTAAGTCAATTCCTGTGGGAGCTAGGGTAATTCTTAATGGAACTTTTTGGAATAAAAATGATGCTGGAGCGTATGTGGACAAAGCCGTTTCTAGTTTGGAATGTCGAGTAAACGATAAACTCGAGCAAGGCGGTTTTATGTATCTTCAGATGATGGGTTCTGATAATTCGGATTGGTGCTGTGTGGAAGATGCAGTCCTGGATGGAACTATTAAACTGATTTCGTTGAAAGATCCTACGGTAACCCCGTTTGCACCACCAGAACCAGTTCAAGAAGAGAATCTTCAAGCCAAGGTGGCCTATTTAGAGGCATGCACTCGATATACAGAGGCTAGAGATGCTAATTTATCAGCGAAAAAAACATATGACGAAATAGATTCGGAAACCCGTCCTACAATCCTTGCCTACGTTAATGAAAAAGGATCTGAGTCGAAGGAGGGTAAAAGAGATAGTATGCTTAAAGAGGGTGGTTTTGAGGTTCATCATACTTTTTCTGAGGGTAAGGTTTCTATTAAAAGAGATACTCAAAAAATTATCGAATGGTGTATGGCTAACGGGCACCCCTACGCTATTCAACCTTCTCTGAATCTAGATCAATGGGAAGCCCTTGTGGAACGGGGTGCCGTACCTCCGGAGTTCCTAACTCAAGTCCAAACGCCGATCAAAGCGGAAAACAAGAGACGGCTATTGATTACTGGATCTCTGCCAGAGTCTGAATAGGCCTTGACAATCTAACTAGAAGCCCTATTATTATAGATAGGACGCAGAACAAACAAGGGAGGAGAACAATGAATCGAAAAGAACTAATGCAAAAACTAGAAAAGCTTAATATCTTATTTACGGTAAAAGATAGTACTAAACGACTTCAAGCTAAACTTGACAGCAACAAAACGGTTGCTGTCAAGGCTTTCACTTTGCTCAAAGATGGGAGCCTCCAAACCGGAGGTGTTGGAGGCTCTAAATTGACTGTATTTGAAGTTGGTAAGACTTACGCAATCGACAATGAGAAACCATTAGAGCTTTGCTCTAATGGTTTCCACTTCTACAAAACACGCAATGCGTGTTTTGGTTCTGATTTATTTGGTCCTAATACGGTACTCCACAAAATCATAGCTTATGGAGAAGTTATTGATGATACTGAGAAGTGCGTAGCTCGCAAACTGAAGGTTTGCGAGCGGGTTGAGCTAGAGTTAGATGATAAAAGCAACTCAGGGGACTTCAACTCAGGGGACTTCAACTCAGGGGGCGTCAACTCAGGGGACTTCAACTCAGGATACCGCAACTCAGGACACTCCAACTCAGGGGACTTCAACTCAGGGGACTTCAACTCAGGATACCGCAACTCAGGGTACTCCAACTCAGGGTACTCCAACTCAGGGGACTCCAACTCAGGGGACTTCAACTCAGGGTACTCCAACTCAGGGTACTCCAACTCAGGGGACTTCAACTCAGGGAACCGCAACTCAGGAAACTACAACTCAGGATACCGCAACTCAGGACACTACAACTCAGGAAATGGGTATAGAAACTATTTTTGCGAAGAAACTAAGTACTTTCTATTTGATATTGAAGTACCTAGATCTATAATTGAAATGTTTAACGGGATTGATATGTCTTGGTTTTCTCTAGAAAACAAGACATATCAAAAAGCTTGGAAAGAGTGTCCTGAGTCGGTTTTAGCTGAGTTCAGAGCTATTCAGGAGTTTCAAACGGAAGAAGCTAAAGAGAAATTTAAGAGAATTACTGGATTAGTTTTATGATATAAATTACTGGATCTCTGCCAGAGTCTGAATAGCCCTTGACTTAGTAACCCATTTTAGGTAATATATTATTATGAAAAGAATTATTCTTATAGACGGAAACCCCTTAATGTGGCGAGCAGTCTATTCTCGAGATGAGAATTACGTTACGGAGGGGATTTTAACTTATTTCTTCGATATTCTTAACAAATTCGATTGCAGCAATGTTCTTATTTTATGGGACAAAGGTAAATCTAGGTGGAGGACCACCATGTACCCGGAGTACAAGGCTTCAAGAGAGGATCGTAAAGCTAAGATCAACCTTAAAGAGATGGGCATTCAGAAAGAAGACGCCAAGAGAATCCTTTCATATTTTGGGGTACGGAATATAACTGTTCCTGGAGTAGAAGCAGATGACATGATAGCTTGGTTTGCTGAATATTTCGCACATACTCATAAAGTCCTTATCGCTTCTCGCGATAAGGATCTTTGGCAACTTATTTCAGATAGAGTTACTATTTTTGATCCTCTCTCTAATACCCTTGTACAGCCTGTAGATGTTCAAGAGGAGCTAGGTATTACTCCTAGCTTGATCCCGGATTGGAAGGCTCTCGTAGGAGACCCTTCCGACAATATAAAAGGGGTTAAGGGAATAGGGAACAAAACTGCTCTGAAACTGATAGAGGAATATGGGGATATTACTTCTTTATTAGATCCAGCAAATAGCAAGAAGCTCCTGGCCAAGAAAACCACAGCTAAAATAATTGATAAATCCCATGATCTAGAGCATTCTTATCAATTGGTTAAGTTACCGGTGTTGGGCGATATGGGCCACTTCATGAATGAAGTCGAGTTAAAGGTTTTTCACGAGGAGCTGGAGAAGCCTGTAGTGGCTGATTCTTTGAAAGCGCCTTTAGAGATTGAGCTTATTGGGGCTAGATGTCATCAGAGGTTTGTGTCGGATTTGTCAGAAGAGCTAGAGCAGTTTAAGGCCTGGGTTGACGCGGAGAAGGTAGTGAAGCCTTTATCATACCAGTATCCAGATTTAGGATTTCTTACAGATGACGTAAACAGATGTCGAGGCTGTAATATGAAGCACCCTTCGATAAGAAGTCAACCTCTCGGGCCGAGTAATGCAAATATCATGCTACTGGGTAAAGATATTACGTTCGATGAGCCTCGGATGGTTTATTTAGATGAGCTTTTGGAAAACATAGAGATTAAAAAGGATACGTGCTGGCTTACTAACGTTTGCAAATGTCCTTCAGGATATAGCCCACTTTTGTACAGTTCAATTGAGGCGTGTTCTAGATTTTTGAAAGAGGAGCTTCGGCTGGTACAGCCGAAGCTTATTATCTCATTTGGTAATGAAGCGATGGCCTCAACGACTCCATACAAATATGGAGTGTTGAGGCATGTAGGTGAAATTGAGAAACAAACTATAGGTGACTATAGTTGTTTCGTTGCAGTCCTTCCCGATCCTATAGATATTATCAGATCTCCGGGGAAGATTGCTGATTGGAACTTTGGGGTTGACAAAATTAAGGAATTTTTGGATAATAGGCGGAAGAAATGATTCACCCAAGTTATGAAATAGTAAGATCGTGTCAGAACTGTAAATGCGTGCACGTTCTCAGGGTAATGGGAGTTGCTCCCATTTTTTACTGCAACTCTGATAATTCAGAAGTACCATCCTGGTCTTCTAGAGGTCCTGAGGACGAAGACAAGGATGAGTATGAACACTGGACTGTGGGTCGCCTCGTGGCCTATAATGGATTCTGTGATAACTATAAACAGGATTTTACGGAAATGGTAGCGGGTAAGTAAGGAGCGAGCATATTTTGGAAGATTATGACTATAGAAAATTCGATGCTTATTTGGGGGCAACTCCTGGCAATGAAGACCAGCACTATGTAGGTAGTATGCAACCTTTTGTTTTCGCTGCTGGTAATAGAATGATTTTCACCTTAGCAAACATCATTAAGTACACATTTAGGTACAAGGATAAAAAGGGTCGTCAAGATCTGGAAAAATCTGTATGGTATGTAGAGACTCAGCTTCTGGACCATGACAATTTCCTCCCACCCATCTTTATGCGGAAGCGCATAACGCCTGAGCTGTACATAAAAGAAAATACACAATTTAACGATATGCAAAAACGGATAGCCTATCAGATCTATTGGTACAACGTATCTGCAAATGTATACCATCTTAGGTTAGTTCAGAGCACACTGACGGATTACATTAAGGACTATGACAACAATGAGCGTTAAAGTAATTATTCAAGTAGGACTAGTTAAGAATAACAAAAAGACCCAGTCGGTGAAAGCCTATTTGAATGATGAAGAGCTTGGTTGGAATACTGGAGGGGAAGGTACTTTTTTAACTTCTATGAAAGATCGTAAATTCAAAGGAATGATCTGGTATATGTGTAGTACAGAGGCCGGGGAAGATGATGTTATTAAGATTTCCGTAAAGACCTTTCTTAATGGAGTTGGCCTGGACCACGAGAATACGTTTGAGTCGTTGTATTATGCAGATTTAGAGGCCCCGGTTCGGGAGGTTTCCTTAAGAGACGTAGGTATGAAAAACTATCCTTTGATTAAGGGGAGGATATTAGAAATAGGAACTGTTTCAGAGGAGGACAAAAGGAAGGCAGATATTGAGGATTTTCTCAATACAGGTTTTTAGAATGAAAGTAACGTTTGAACGATTGGTTGGTCCTGAGTACATGACGCCGGTTATGCGGGTTACTCAGGGAAAAGACATGTATACTACTAAGATGCCTAATATTTCAACGTGGTATGAAATGCTCCTATCAGAGCACAGCTCTGATAGGGCTGTTAAGTATAGAGTGTTTATCGAGGATATTCCGTATTATGCTCATGTTCATCTTGTCCGGCATTCTGTTGGATTTGAGCCCCACGTATATTCTCAACGGGATGATCACGGGATTTCTTTAGTGACTGATAAGGATGAGGTTACGCAGGGGAACCTAATCAATATGTGCTTTGATGCGAATGCACAAGCGCTTATTTCGCTTGCTCGAAAGCGCTTGTGCTATAAGTCTCACAGGGTTTGTCAAGATTTCGTGAAAAAATTGAAATGTGCTCTAATTTATGACGGGGACGAGTATGATAAGGTCTTGGGGAACTTGTTGATGAGGAATTGTTCCTGGTGGAGGGGGTATTGCGCAGAGCCTGTGCCTTGTGGACGAGTCACCAATGTTACAAAGCTCTCAGATATACATAAAAAGGCTTTAGATGATCAAGATTGACACAAGAGGGACTGAGTTTGCTGCTAAATTGGACATTAGTCATGAGTTCTACGCTCGAGTGTATCTACTTCTGAGATCGCTCCTTTCTGCGAAAGGGGCTGAGCCAGATGTGTATACATTAAGTTATATGGATCTGTTAGCTCTTAAAAAGAAGTTGGACTCAATGGGCTTGGTCGAGGGGCGCACGATGACCAAGGCGGCTATGACCTTAATAAAGGACTATCAGGCTTCCGACAAAAGGAACAACGATATAAAAAAGGGAATTCACAATGAGTTGGTGGAGCAATCCCTAGAAGGCAAGCTGAAGACTGTTCCATACGTAGATCAACTAACAGGAATATCCTATTGCATACAGAATAGAAGGTCCGGTTTGTTTGATTCGATGGGGGTGGGCAAAGCGCAGCCCCTATCCTCTAAGATATTAACACCCACTGGGTGGGTGTTAATGGGAGACGTGCAAGTAGGTGACCCTATTATTAACTCGCAAGGGGGTACTTCTAAGGTTATTGGAGTTTTTCCTCAAGGTAAACGTCTTGTGTATAGAGTTACTTTCTCAGATGGAGCTTCTACGGAATGTTGTGGAGAGCATCTATGGCATATCCAGAGCCCTAGCTCTAAGTATCAAGGGTGCAGGCCTAAGGTACGTCAGTTGCAGAATTTTAAAGATGATCTTTTTTATAAAAATGGGAACCGCAAGCATTATATACCCATAGTTAAGCCTATTGAGTTCGAAGAGCGGGAGCTTCCGCTGCATCCTTATGTACTAGGGTTCTTGCTAGGGGATGGAGGCTTATCACATCAAAATGTGTCGTTTACGACTGAGGATGCTGAAGTAGTTTCTAATATTGGGAGGCTACTCCCGGAAGAAGTGTATATAAGGAGGCGTGTTGGTACTATAACTTATGGTATTTCTAAAACTGAAGGTCATTATGCTAATGTAGTTTTAGATATGCTTAGGGGCCTAGATTTAATGGGCCGGAAGTCTAACTCTAAGTTTATTCCCGATATTTATAAATTTGCATCTAAAGAGTCTAGGCTAGAGCTGTTGAGGGGCTTATTTGACGCGGACGGGTATTGTTCCCCAAGTAGTAATATTGAATATGTATCTGTATCGGAGCGGCTAGCCCTAGATGCTCAATTTTTAGTGTGGTCTTTTGGTGGAAAGGCTACTCTTAGCACTAAAACACCTACGTATACTTATAATGGGGAGAAAAAAGAAGGTCAACTGGCATACAGGTTAAACATATCATTTCCCGGAAATGACGCACCCTTTAAATTATCTAGGAAAGCTGATGTCTGGAAACCCAGAACTAAGTACCCTCCTACGAGAGGCTTTGATAAGGTGGAGTGCGTGGGAGAAAAGGAAGCTCAGTGTATTTCTGTAGATGCGCCTGACCAGTTGTACATCACAGATGATTTCATCGTAACTCATAATACTATTCAGGCGCTAGGATCATTAATTTCACTGGGTCCTAAGGTCCGGAGGACGTTAGTAATCTGCCCTAAATCGGTTATGCTAGGGTTCGGGCGCGAGATCGAAAAACACACCCACCTAACCTCTGTGTCTATCCCTCCGGGACGGAAAGTTTCTCTTGAATTCTTGAAAAAACATAAAACGGGTAACTGGGATCTTATGCTAGTACACCCAGAGAACCTGATTGCTTCTGGCAAGCAGGCCATCTATGGAGATGTTACTAAGCTCCTGAAAACTATGAAATTCGACATGGTAATAGTAGACGAGTGGCACATGTATAAAAACGATGATGCTAAAAGGTCAAAGTGCGTGCTATCTCTCCTGGCAGAGCTACGGGACCGGGAGGCTAAGCCGCCCCGAGCTATCCTGATGACTGGTACTCCGGTTTCAGAGTCTCCAATGAATGCGTATGTAACTTTGAAAGTACTCAGCAATGAGCACCTTCCTAATATTTCAAGGTTTGAGACGTATTTCACACATAAAGAGAAAAAGACCATGACACTCAAGCCTAAAAAAGGTGTAAACGGGAAGAAGGGTCGCCGGTCCCGTCAAATATCGTTTGATAAGGTTGTGGGGTACAAAAATCTGGGAGAATTGAAATCCCGACTAGAGGCAGTCTCTATCCGGCGCACAAAAGAGGACATGGTAGGATTCCCGGATAAGACTACCATTATTAGAGATGTTATCCTTTCCGGAAAGCAAGAGAAGCTGTACAAAGCGGTCTGCAATGAAATCATAGCAGATCTTTCCAGTTCTAGTAAGATCAACCTGGCCAAGTTCTTCGCAGATAGTGCAAAAACGGTTCGACTGAGACAGTTGCTAAACCACCCGCAGTTCATTGACGAGACTTGTGAGTCCGCGAAGTACCTCGAATTGGATTCTATCCTCGAGGAGGTGATGTCAGACCCCGAGCAGAAGGTGATCATCTGGTCTGAGTACCGAAGGGCTATCGACTTCATCTACGACCGCTGGAATGCCCTGTACGGAGTTGTGAAGATACGTGGTGGGGTGGAGATCGATGATGCTCTTGCAAACTCCTTCGAGTATGACCCCAAGATACGAATTGCTGCAGCTATTCCAGCTAAAGCAGGTACGGGAACCGACTTTTTGGCAAGGGCTCGCACTGCGATCTATATCGATCGACCCTATTCCTATACTCAGTACAAACAATCCCTTGACAGGATTCACAGGCGTGTTAAAACTGTAGGTGAGCTTACCTGGTTGGACAGAATGAGATCGCAACCTGCTACGCTGATATTCTTGGACGTAGTAGGGTCGCTGGATGAGCTAGTTAGGATGAAATTGGAAGGTAAGGGAGATATAGCGGATGCGCTGACAGTAGAGAACGAGAAACTCCTATCAATCGGTAAAGCTGAACTTTTACGATATTTGAGGTAATAATATGGCGACCATTACAATGACAATGCCTATGCCAGGATCAAAACCAGCAAAGAAGGTGAAGAAAGTTAAGAAAGCAAAGCCCCAGCCAGTAGGTGGGGTTGCTAGAGCTAGAGAAATTGAAGGTCCCCTGGTCGGGATGTCTAGGTTGATTTGGAGTTATCTAGGATATACGGGCTTGATCGATCCTTGGCATGATAATCAATATGAAGCATTCAGATTTCAGCATAATTCAATTTTAGGACTTATGGACTATCTGGACGAGGCGGATGTCTCACTAGAAGCCTATTCAGCTTTCGTATTCCCAGTCATACCGTACGAACGGTACGCCGGGGTTGGTAAATTCCTTTACAATAAAGGCGAACGCTCCTGGATGACTAAATTGCGGAAATATGTTAAGGACCAGGATGAGCTGGACTACGCAGCAGACATTTTTCTTCAATTTATCCAACTTCAAGTTGAGCACTTTGGAAAAGCAGCCTTAAAGAAGAGTAGCATTGTTCGTCATGATGATAATACGAAGGGTGCTATGCATTTTGAAGGCTACCACAGGCTTATTGACAGGATTAGGCAACTCAAATCTCAGGACGTAGATCCTGAGATTTGGTTGGAAGAGAAATTCATGAAAGCTAAAGAAATGTTCCCTAAAAAACCTGTTTTGTATAGAACTATTATTAATGTGAATGCTCTAGATCCTGACATAGCTGAGCTTAAGCAGAAGTCTAACGATCCTTGGCGGGATATTAGGAATTTCCTAGGTTTGTCACTTGACTGTGAGCTGACTGATGGCTATATCCCAAAAGGGTGGCATCCTTCATCAGATGATAGGGATGAGTTGAAAAGAGTTGTTAAGCTGGATGGGGATGGACATTACTACTATGAGGATGGGACTCAACGGCGCGGTAAGAGACATTATGCCGTAAACTCATATTTTGTAATTAAGTGTACTCCGGATAATTTTGAATTCTTTAAAGAGGAGTGGTTGGACGCTCGAAGATTGACGCAAAGTCCTACCTGGGACGAGTATATGAAATGGGGGGCATCTCCTAATCTATGGGATGCCGAAGGCAACACAACTTCTGGCCGAGGCCGGGCTATTAAGTGGAGGAAAAGATGAGTTGGTTTAAAAGTAAGGAACAGCGCAGGGAAGAGAATAGGAAACATCTGCAAGAGGATATTCAAGGCGATATTGACTATATAATGCAGATGATAGCTCGAAAGAAGGCGGAGCTTAAGGCGTGTATTGCTATTCTAGAGGCTGACTGCGCCTCTTCGGTGGAGTTCTCTAGGCAGATGATTCGCGTGTGCGGAGACCTTGCTGTGTATGAGGAACGCCTAGCAATTTTTACTAGGGAAAAAGAGGAGTGCTAATGTATATCGAGAAGCAAAACGAGCTGGTATTGGTCTTTAAAAAAGAGCTTATGTACGGATTTACTGGTTTGTTGACGGACCAATATCCAAAAAG
>Ga0222703_1000251_pt1 | contig 12366 bp, 15 predicted proteins | sample AntAcemetage1506_FD_179827 | JGI IMG/M metagenome (GOLD analysis project Ga0222703, IMG submission 179827) | Saline water microbial communities from Ace Lake, Antarctica - #1506 | ecosystem: Environmental > Aquatic > Non-marine Saline and Alkaline > Saline | place: Antarctica: Ace Lake...
CTGATGGCGGACTCTATTTCGACGACTATGCCACTACCACCAGAGGCTTATGGGTTGGCGATAGTGGAACACCGACTTATATTGACCTTACTGATGACATTTTTGTTAAAGATGATGCCGAGGTTGCTGGGGATTTATGGGTGATTGGTGATTTAACATTAGGGGGAATTACTAACTCGTTCCTGTCGGCTGATGGTTTAGGCAAGATAATCGCTACCACTTCTCCTGTTTTAACTGAAACTGACCCTGTTTGGACAAGTGAAAAAGCTAGTTATTTGACTCTGACTGATTGGTTTGGCACAACGACTGACCAACTAACCGAGGGGTCTAATAATCTTTATTATACCCAAGCCCGAGTCTGGGATGATACCTGGGCATCAACAACCTTGGCCACGACCTTAAATGAAGTCAACGCTTCTTCCACTCTTTGGAATACTGCCTATCTCTGGGGTGATTGGTCTGGTCAAGGCTTTGTCACAGATCTCTCTGGCTTTGATACCGGTGATTTAACTGAAGGTGCCAACGAATACTATACCCAAGCTCGAGTCTGGGATGATACCTGGGCGTCATCAACTTTGGCCACGACCTTAAATGAAGTCAACGCTTCTTCCACTCTTTGGAATACCGGCTACTTATTGGCAAATGCTGGTCATACTAATTGGGATACTGCTTATACTGATAGATTAAAATGGGATGGCGGATCAACGGGCTTAGTCGCAGCAACTGGCAGGGCTTCGCTTGAACTTGGCACAATTGCCACCCAAGCGGCGAATAGTGTTTCAATTACTGGTGGTTCAATTACTGGCATTACTGATTTAACTGTCGCTGACGGAGGCACAGGAGCTTCAACTTTAACCGGCTTATTACAAGGTAACGGTACTTCGGCTATAACCGCTATCACTGGCACGGCGGGACAGATTCCTTATTACAATGACACAAATACACTGCTAGCGACTTCAACCTTATTTATCTCAACGGGTGGCAATGTGGGAATCGGCACTGATAGTCCAGGAGATTATTTAAATATAGTAAAATCTCATAATGTAGCAAGTGGAATTGCAGGAATTACATTAAACAATACAGCAAATTCTTGGAACAGAGGTATGGGAATGACTTTTAGTGTTGCTGGTGTTGGAACTGTTGGAAGTATTTCTGGATTCAGAGGATTAGGGGGGATAACTGGATTATCTAATGGTGAAAGTGTATTAGATTATAGAAGTGACCATCATAGATTTACTAATAGTGCTGGAACAGAATTTATGAGAATAGAAAGTAATGGCAACGTAGGAATAGGAACTGTGAGTCCACAACAACTATTACATGTTAATACTGCCGCAGATGCAGCTGCTTATGCAAAATTTACTAATAGCGATAGTGGTTCAGCATCAGGTGATGGTTTTGATGTAGGTTATTCTTCGGGTAATTACGCCGTTTTAGTTAATCGTGAAAATACAGCGATTAAGTTTTATACTGCTGGCACTGAAAGATTAAGCATTGGTAATGATGGAAGTTTGACCGACGCAGCAGTTTATTCAGACACAGTCGGTGGAACAAGAAGAGACTTATATATTGATAACACTGGGAGGTTAGGTTATGTTAGTTCAGCGAAAAGATATAAGGAAAATATCCGAGTGGTAGATGACGCTTCGTGGATTTATGATTTAACTCCTAGAATCTATGACCGCAAAGATGGTTCAACCAAAAATGAGATTGGTTTAATTGCTGACGAAGTAGTCTCAGTCTATCCACAGATTGTCAGCTTCAGCCAAGATGAGCCAGAAACGGTTAATTACGGTAGCTCTAATTTAATTGTCTCTATCTTAAAGGAAGTCCAAAACCTTCGTTCAGAGTTGGATAAAATCTGGCAAGGTTTAATTAGGTTGGTTGATTGGAATAGGGAACAAGACCAACGTATTAAAGATTTAGAACAACAGGTCGTAGAATTACAAGCTAAATTAGAAAAGCTATGAAAAATGATATAAAATATACCCCTTGGAAAGTCTTTATTTGGTTCGTTGGTATTGCCACAGTCATTGTGATGGCGATTGGTAGCTTTGCCCTTACTGCCCAATCTAGTGCTTCGGGGGCTATTACTGAAGCCCAATTAAACACCCAAAAGATTGAATCTCAAAAGGAGGTCAATACCGAACGATATAAGGGTATTCAAAACACATTAATAAGGATTGAGGATAAATTAGACACACTATGAATTTTATAACAAAAATACTTCAATGGTTTCAATCAGGTGAGATTTTTCGCCATATTCCCGATCTTTGTGATCTTCACCTCAAGGACTTATTTGCTGAAACCTATACCAAAAAATACGATTACCGTATTCTCGCCCCTTATTTTATTGAAAATCAGTATGGCTTACAGGTTTGCTCATTTGAGGCATGGGCGAATGCCTTAGCGATTTACTTCGGTGAGCCAGTCTCGGCTCGATGGCTAGTGGCGAAAGCGTGGCAAAAAAGGTATTGCCGAAAAGGTGGACGCTCTGTTCTTAAAAGTGGGGCAAGAGTAGCCCACAAGTTTGGTGTCGTCTTTGAGAAGGACTTACCGTCAGACGAAACAATGTCGTGGGACGACTTTGTGAACATAGATTTTACTAAATATGATGCCTTGGCTTCACAACGAAAGATCGGGAGTTATTATTTTGTCGATGATATTGGAGATTACCTCCAAGCGATTGATGAGGGCTACGCTGTGGTCTTAGGGCGTGATTGGTCTGTTTCAATTCCGTTTGGGCCACCTTGGATTATTGACCGCTCTAGTAATAGTAGAGGTGGTCATAGCACCGTGGGGATTGGCTATAAAGGACAATTACTTGTTGGTGCGAACTCGTGGGGTGTTCAATGGGGCGATAAAGGACTTTATTATGCTGACTTAAAGGACATCCAAAAGGACATAGACTACTACGGGGCGATTGCTATTACCCCAATAAAATACATGCCAAAGGACATAAAGGTCAAAACCTTGCTAGGACAACTTAATACTTTAAAGGACAAACTAGCCACTATGTTAAATGCCGAGAACCTACTTTATGGGACAGCTAAAGGACTTTTGGGACGCAACCTTTCTCCTCGTTGGCAACCACTAGCCTGTGTCGCTTCGATGTCCTATATCTGCAACAAAGCCTTTCAAGATAATGTCAGTTGGATTAACACCACCCAGTTTTATAATTGGATGAAAGCGTCCGACAAGTGGGAAGAAATTGACAAGCCTCAACCTAAGTGCGTGATCGTATCGGTTACAGGTTTAATCCCTAGGGGTTCACCCCTAAAGCATGGTCATCTAGGGATTGTGGGGCAATATACAGCCCCTGACGGCTCGTTGTGGGTGATGTCTAACAATAGTGATAAACGGATGTGGGACACCTATTTTACCTTGAAAAAGTGGGACGATTATTATGTTAAGAAGGGACAAATCCCAACCTTCTATTTTAGGAGAACCATGGTATGATGACTGAAGAAGATAACTGGAAGCTCTGGAAAAAAAAGCGTCAAAATTATAAACTTAATCAATTATTATATGATTCAAAAGTTAAAACCGTTCGTGCCTCTCGCTATTCTCGTTTTATTAGTTGGTGTCGTCATTTACTTGGCCGTGATGTTGACGGTTCAAGTTAAAGACAATCAAAAGACTGTTGTTGAAAATCGTCAGGCGATTACTCAAATTGCCAACTTTATTCAACAGCAAGGAAAGGTTGCTAGTCAAAATCAAACACAATAAAATGCAAAACTTTTCACAAACACAAGCATCAAACCTCGCATCACTTGCTGGTTTTATTATGATTCTTTTAAATCACTATAAAATCAACATCACCACCGAGGAAATCCAAGCCTTCTTAGGTGCTGGCTTGATCATCGTTGGTCTAGTTTGGAATTGGTATCATCGATATTCCAAAGGGGGGCTTACTGTTACGGGAGTCCGAACAAGCGTAAATCTCCCCGAATAGTGATATAATAATCTTAAGCAGATGTAAAACTTCCACGATTTGTTAGATAACTCGTTGCTATCCGGTTAAAAACCAAGTAGTAATGACAGCGGTTGGGAAGTCGCATCCACCAAGAGCCTTTCGGGGCTTTTTGGTTTACTTCTTAAAAGGTGTATAATGCCCTCGTAACTTTATTCTCTACACCAGAATAAAAGTTACAACATGTTCTTCGCACAACTCATACTGGCGACTGTCTTAATGTCAGCCACTACTCCTCAAGTAATTGAGCAGAGGGCTGAACCACTTATGACGGAGCTATCTCCCCAGCGGGAGGTTTGGGTAAAAGATTTGGAGCAATGTGAAAGTGGCGGTCAAGATGTCATAAATAAAATGGACACTGACGGCACACCATCATATTATTGGTTTCAATTTAAACCATCAACCTTCGAATCCTTTGCCATTAAATACAAACTTCTTCCGAACGAGGAGACTGAAGACTATTACTTTGAGAAGATGCACAATCGTGACCTTCAATTAGAAATAGTTAAACTTATGGTTCTTGATGAGAGTGTTAATCTTAGAAAACAATTCCCAGGTTGCACAACCAAATTAGGTTTGCCACCAAAATAGAAAAGTCGACAAGAGCCTCCTAAGGGGGCTTTTGTGTTGTAAAATAAGGGTTGTAAAATAAGGGTTGTAAAATAAGGGTTGTAAAATAAGGGTTGTAAAATAAGGGTTGTAAAATAAGGGTTGTAAAATAAGGGTTGTAAAATAAGGCTATTCCACTATTAACTTCTTAATAGGGTTGGCTACTTGCCTTATATTGGCACTATGGTAAGATATAGATATTAGTAGGTAATTATAAATAACTATGAAAGATTTATTAGAGAGAGAACAAGCGTTTGCCCTAAAAGAGCTGGGGGCAATCGAACCAAAAGTCGAAGCCGAAGAAGGTTAGCGAGAAGCTGAAAAAGACTTCCGTGATCCTTAGAAATAATAAAATGAAAACTAAAGAATTAATTGCTTGGGTAATATCAGCCGCCATCATATTAGTAGCAATGTTCGTATTCGCAATAACAATATAATTATGAGTAACATACCAACAATAAATTGGTTAGAAAATTGCCAAAGCGAATACATCGCTGGCGATAAAAAGCAAAGGTCAGAAATTATTAGCGAAATGCGGTCGTTTGGTTTCAATAATGACGCCGAGTGGCTAATAAAAGAATTATGGATAATCAAGAAATAATCCAAGAAGTAGTTGACCTAGATACCGAAATTGAACGTCAACTGCACCAGATAGAAGACATCTACGAAGACATCAAAGCGGACATGGTTCGCAGAGGTGACTGGCTCAATAAATTACAAAGAAACTTAAATAAATAAATATGAAAATAGAATGGATAGAGAATAAGTCTGATGATTGGAAACTAGCCACCATCGCTGACGGTGCGAACGTAACTAAGAACGTATCAATCAATCGGACAAGTAAGAAAGGTGAGGTCTTCCCTGACTTTGATAACCTCCAAGCGGGGCGAGAAGTTGACGGTAACTTATGGGAAAGCTCACAAGGTAAGTGGTATTTATTCCCCGTTACCAAGCCAACGCCAGGTATTATGGGTAACAAGCCAGCGTATGGAGTTGCCAAAAACATGGAACGTAAGGAGACTTCAATCAGTAAGTCGATGGATAGAAAAGACAACGCCATCACCTTAGCGGGGACAGCTAGAGACGCTACCTTGCTAACGGTTAATTTCTACCCAGAGTTGGCTACCGCCCCAGATAAAGAAGAAGCAATCAAGTTAGTTTGGGAACAATGGCGTGGTTGGTTAATTGAACGGTCGGGCGATTCAAAAGATATTACTGAAACTAAACAACCTTTCTAAATTATGAAATCAAATAAAATACAAGTTAGAAGTAGCAAAAAAGAGAGATTCCAAAAGATTTGTAACAATCACGAATTTACGATGAATCTTGTCCTTGAAAAGTATATTGAAATGGTTTGTCGTGAGAACAGTATTAGAACCGAGGAGTGGTCTTACTAGCCCCTAGAATGCCTCACAATCAATGAAACATGACAAACTTAACACAACATCAAAAGATACTTGATTTCTGTTCTGACGGCAAATTTCACTGCCAAAATGAGTTTAGGGCAAACTTCATATTTTCTCCCCATAAAAGGCGAAGTGAAATAACAGAAAAATATGGTTATATTTGGGAAAATAAGCCATGTGAGCATGGGGTAAAGAACCAAAAAGATTATAGGATGGTCCCAAAAGGACAATTAAACTTAATAAGATTATGAACAAGGTAAATGACAACCTAAAAAAGAAAATGGTTGATCGCTCGACCGAGGTTATTGATCGCTCGACCGAGGTTATTTGTTTGAAAGAAAATACTTTTAATTTAGTTGTTGATAAGTGTGCCAAGATAAGGACCAAGATTTTTGAAAACTCGGGCAAATATACGGCTATTTTATTTGATCTATTTTACTTTGATAATTTTGTCGAAGAGATAAGCAAACTAAAAGATAAACCTGTTTCTGTTTATGTTTTCTCTTATACTAAAGACTTTTCCCGAGAGGAGTTTGTCGATCTTGGTATTGATTTTACGGTTGAGGCAATACCCGAGAAGATTCTTGAAACCTATAAGAAAATATAAACCTATAAGAAAATATTTAATTTCTAATTATGAATAACATCACTTTTAAGGAATATCAGAAAAAAGCTGTAGATAATATCTACGAGAAGGCCGACCAGTTTCTAAAGTCTGGCGACGAGAATAATCTCAAGCGGATAATTTTTAGGTCCCCGACAGGATCAGGTAAAACCGTTATGATGGCTGGGGTGATAGAGAGATTGGCTTTAGAGAGTGACAATAATCTATCCTTTGTCTGGATCTCTAAGGGGGTCTTGGCGGACCAAAGTCGTCAAAAGTTTGAGACACTTATCGGCGGTGGCGGTGTCGAAATGTCGGCTCTTGAGGATATTTTAGATAATGAAATAAAAGAAAATGAGGTCTTATTTATAAACTGGGAAAAGATTTTTTCTAAGGCTGGCAAGGATGATCCAAGTAAGGATATTAAAAAGGGCGATCCGCTTAATAAGTTTATGCGAGGCAATGAGTGGGATAAATCCCTTAAAGTTTTTTGTGAAAATGCGAGAGATGAGGATCGAAAGATCGTTTTGATTATTGATGAGAGCCATTTGAATATTACGTCTAACACCATTGCGATTATTGACGATATTATTAAGCCATCTTTGCAGATTGATGTTACGGCTACTCCGAAATTGCATGTCCATTATGATTATGGCGATCGAGAGGGGGAGTATATCGAGCTTCAAACGGTTAAGGACGCCGAGGTTATTAAGAAGGAGGTTATTATCAATGTCGATATAGACCGAGATGAGCTCAAGAGCGAGAAAAGTGGTGATGTTCTTATTTTTGAAAGGGCGATTAAGAAACGAGAAGAGCTTGAGAAGCTTTATGAAAAAGAAGGCTCAAAAATTAGGCCTCTGGTCTTGGTCCAATTACCGAACGAAGGCGAGAAGTTGAGTGCTTTGGATAAGAAAAAAATTGAATGGGCCGAAGAGTTTTTGAAGGAGTGTGGTATTACCTATGAAAATAAGAGACTAGCTAAATGGCTAACAGGTAAAAATAAAGAAAATTTGGATAAAATAACCGATCCTGACAATGAAGTTGAATTTCTTATCTTTAAGCAAGTGGTAGCAGTTGGTTGGGATTGCCCGAGAGCTCATATCTTGCTTAAGTTTCGAGAGACAAGAGTTGCCGTCTTTGAGATCCAGACTGTCGGTCGAATTATGCGAATGCCCGAGTTTAAGCATTACAAACAAGAGGATCTTAATCGGGCCTATGTCTATGCTAACTTAGAGGAAATTAGAATAGACGAAGAAGCTCTTGAATATTTAAAGACTAAGAAGGCAGTAAGAAAAGAAATTTATAAAAACCTTGATCTTGAGTCTGTTTATCTGATGAGAGGGGAGTATAACGATCTTCTACTTGGTTATCGAAGATATTTCTTTACCGAGTTTCTCTCGAAAATTAAGGGAGTTTTGGATGAAGGTAAGGCCAAGGCTAACTTTGAATTGTTGAAGAAATATAAAAGTGCCGACGGGACTAATGTTAATCTTGATGTCCATCGGCTTGAGGAGGGTTTGATCGTAGATGAGATAATTGAAGAGATTGATCAAGAAAATCTAAGTATTGTTGCCAATAAAACAATCAAAGCTAAGATTTCTGATGATGAAATTGAACGATATTTTATTTCTTTCCTGAAGAAGAATTGTGGCGAGTTTCAACCAGCTCGGTCCTTTGATAAAATCCGAACGGCTATCTATCAATTATTTGATCGCTATCTTGATTCTAAGAATAAAGATGATCGGCTCTATGTTCAAAAAGTGGTTTTAGGCAACCGAGCCTTTTTCCAAGGGGTTATCACTGATTCGGTTAAGGAGTATGCCAAGCACCGAAACAAGGTAGAGAAAATCTATAAGCCAATCCCGAAATGGAATGTGCCAGAGCAAGATTTTTACTCTAAGAACGCCGAAGAAAAGAAATACTCGAAATGCGTAATGCAACCAGCTTATATTCTTGCCAAGTGGAAGACCGAGGTTAGTTTTGTTGAGAATTATCTCGAGGATAGAAAAAATATCGTTTGGTGGTACAAGAACGGCGACGCTAAAAATGAGATCTATTTTGGCTTACCCTTTGTCGATGAAAAGGGGAGAAACGCCACTTTTTACCCAGACTTCATTGTCGGTTATAAAAACGCTAAGACTGGCATTTTTGACACCCAGGAGGGCCAAACAGCGATCAGCGAGGACACCAAACTAAAAGCCAAGGCCTTACAGCGATATATTAAGGACCAAAACAAAAAGGGTCACAATTTATTTGGCGGTATTGTCGTCCCCAATAAAGAAAAAGAAATCTGGCGTCTTGGGTCTGTGTTTGTGTAGTCAAAGATTACGACCTCATTTCCTTTTGTGAATTGCAGATTAAATAGTATAATAGACACATGGGTAAACGGTTAGACAACAAAATAAATAATTGTTATCAGCAATCCTCACGGGGGTTAGGTTCTAACCGACCTTCCCAACCCTGTGAGGATTTTTGGTTGAAATTATTATGGAAAACGGTTGGATAAAATTACATAGAAAACTCAAAAATAAGGGTTATTGGAAAAAATCTGCCTATGTCCACCTTTGGGTACACTTATTATTATCAGTTAATCATAAACCAAAAGAATTTATGTGGAATGGTCAAATAATAATGGTTAAAGAGGGACAGATGATAACTGGTCGGAAACAATTAAGTGAGGAAACAGGCATTTCACAAACTTCAATCGAGAGAATACTCAAAATGCTCGAAAACGAACATCAAATCGGACAACAAAAAACCACAAAATACCGTTTAATTACAATAGTTAATTGGGGTAGTCATCAAAAAGTGGACAGCACTCTGGACAACAAGCGGACAACAAGCGGACAACAAGCGGACACAAACAAGAATGTTAAGAATGTTAAGAAGGATAAGAATGTTAAGAAGGATAAGAATGTTAAGAAGGGAACTATTGGCGAGCCAATCTCGCAAGAAATTCCAGACCTGATCAAACTCTTTGAGGAGGTAAACCCCACCTGTAAGACATACTATGGAAATACCACACAAAGGAAAGCGTGTCAGTTTCTATTTGAGACTTATGGTTTTGAGAAGGTTGCTCGTGTTATCAAGGAAGTTTTACCCAAGACTAATGGCAAAGAGTTTTTCCCAACAATTACCACCCCAGTTCAATTAAAAGATAAGTGGTCTCAATTAGAAGCAAATTATAGGTCGTATATTAGTAAACAAAAATTAAAAAAAGAAAAACAAGGAAATGTCTATTGGTAAAAAATTTAAGATAGTTTATGGATTCAATGAGGGCGACTATCTGCCGATTAACGAGAACGAGTTAGTCAAAGCGATTGCTTTATTTATGGAAGGTGGTCGAGCTGTCTTTGATGCCGGTGCTGTTCGAGGGAATGATATTATGAGGATTGTACCAGACTGGCACGCTGAGAAAGGGTGGAATAGGGGATATAAAATGACACCTGAAGATTATGAAGATATAAAACCACTAGAAAAAGGTTATCAGGAAATATATGGTCAAGCTAAATATCTTACCGAGTATGCCATTAAGGAAGATCGCCGAGACCTCTTAAGCAAACCATTAAGCGAGGGAATTAAATTACTACCACAAAATCCAATTTCAGGTGAAGTTAAAAAATTGGCGAATAAGTTTAAGATTTAACATGAAATTCTACTCCTTACTTACCATCACCTACATCATCTACTTACCTTTAGTGTTAGCGGGGATTATTGTTTATTCGGTAATTAGATTTATAAGATGAAAATACTTCAACTTTGTGCTGACACTGGTTCAGATACTAAACCATACCGAGACGCTGGCTATGAAGTTATTTTAGTTGGAAAGAATATTGGAGTAGAAAACTATCATCCACCTAAAGATGTTTATGGAATAATTGCTAATCCTGTTTGCACTGAGTTTTCTACTGCCAGAAGTAACGGCCGAGCAAGAAATCCTGGTGAAGGTATGAAACTTGTTAAAGAGTGTCAACGAATTATCTCCGAATGTAACCCAACTTTCTGGGTTATTGAAAATCCTGCGACTGGAGTATTAAAAAACTACTTAGGAAAACCAACTTATCAATATGAGCCGTGGTGGTACGGTAGTCCTTGGTCAAAGAAGACAGCTTTGTGGGGTAAGTTTAATATCCCACCCCGTGAATACCTTAACTGGGAAGATGTGCCTAAAATTGATGGACTTTACACTCGCCCTGGACGTCAGAAACCATCTCTAGCCTTTATGCACAAAAGTCATGCAAGACTTATCCCAGAATTTTCTGGATTTAACCCCCAAAGCGATATGGAATTTAGGTCAATTTGCTCCCAGAAATTTGCTAAAGCGTTTTTTGAAGCAAATAAATAGTTATCAACTTTTTAATAACCTTTACTAAAGACAAAACCCCTTTTTTATGGTAAAATAGGGTAGATGGACTTAATTGAAGAAATTTCTCACCCCCTAGATGAAGTAAGGGCAGAACTTGCGGAATTACAACGAGAAATTAAGGCATATTTAAAGAACGATAAAAGGACCGTTATGCTAATCGACCCCGAAGGCTTAAAACCACCTTGGAATGAATATTATATTACCTACCCTTATAAGAAAGAAAAATTTATCGGTTGCTATTCACCTAAATATTCAAGAATGTTCTACATGTTCTACCGTAAGAGAAGTAAAGGTAGCCATCGGGAATACCAATTAATTTAGCTCGTTGACAATAAGAAGTTAGTAAGTAGCTGGAAAGCTATCCGACAATAGTCGTCTTGCTAGGATTGGCTTAAATGTAACCTAGTGCCAAAGACTATTGAAGGTTTCCAGCTCCTTGCTCGTTTCCAAGTAGAAATGAGTCGCTCTTTGAAAACATAGGGTTAGAGTTCGTTTCCTAAATGGTGTTGTGGTGGACTGTGAGCCACTAATAATGCGACTGTTATTATAATTACTATTCCAAATAAAGAGAAAAAACAAGAGACGCCTTGTTTCTAAGTATCTTGGTAAGCTCGTAATTTGCAAGTCAAACCTTGCCAACACCATCTAGGAAGCGAACAAAAAAAAGAAAGGAGGACAGTCATAGACTGGGAAAGTGAGTTGTTTGAAAAGATGAACGCAGTTGTTGACCACCTTAGAGAACGTCCGCCCAACCTTGATAACGACGTCCTTTTCCAAGTCGCTGTCGATCAGGTGGTCACATCCATTACTCGCTTGGGGTGGGTCATCGAAAAGAGGATCAAACCAGAAGGGGGGTGACAATGAACCCTGACGAATTAAGTCTCAGACGCTCCTTGTGGGTTTGGGAAAATAGGTTCATAACTGGCGACACGCCAAACATCTTGGCTCTCGCTAAAGAGAAAAACCAATTCGCACAGAAACACGGCTTTGCCGAACTGAAGCGAATAGTTAAGGAGGTTATCTATGGGTGTTTTCTCGAAAGGCAAGAGAGTGGAAATACCGGCGAGGTGGTATCACATTTTACTGCTAGCGCTGGGGATGGCAATCGCCTACCTAAGCCTCATCGGAGTAGCAATCCTCGCAAGCGGAAACTAAGACGAAAAGGAAGGAGGCGACGATGAAATGTCCTCGGTGCGGAAAAGAAATAGGAGAATATAACGGGATGTGTGCAATTTGCGGTCTAATCAGACCCGCAGACCACGCCAAAGGAGGAAAGGATGACAAGAAGCAATCTCCGTAAATCCCTCGACACCGCCCTGTTGGTGGAGAAAGTTTTGACCATCGGTATCAAGTATATGGCCAAAGTTCTCGAAACCAACCCCGAACTATCTGACGAAGTGGTGGTCGC
>Ga0222703_1000260_pt1 | contig 12232 bp, 14 predicted proteins | sample AntAcemetage1506_FD_179827 | JGI IMG/M metagenome (GOLD analysis project Ga0222703, IMG submission 179827) | Saline water microbial communities from Ace Lake, Antarctica - #1506 | ecosystem: Environmental > Aquatic > Non-marine Saline and Alkaline > Saline | place: Antarctica: Ace Lake...
AAGAGGTTAAGAATAATAGCCTTTGACCTATGGAAACAATTAGTTTTTAAGGAATACGGGGAATACTGCTTACAATGTGGAAGTCCAGCAATAACAGCTCATCATTTCATACCACAGGGGTCATGTGAGGCGTCAAGATATCTTATAGAAAATGGAATACCAGTTTGTAAGGGATGTCATCTACAACACCATTTAGGGCAACCTAAACTACACGCTATGGCTATTGAAATTCGTAAAAAATCGTGGTATAATAAATTACAGAAGATAAAAGACCAACCACCACACATATCAATATCAGAGTTTTACTTAAAAAATAAAATAGAAGAATTAAAATGTTTGATTTCCTAAAAAACTTATTTGGGTTAGATAGAAACTTTGGAGCAAGGCGTTCAGGAAGCTGGAGAACTGTAAGAAATAAATATATCAAAGAACACCCCAGATCAGAAGTATCAGGAAGAAAAGGTAAAGTCGTTCACCATATTTTGCCTGTATGGTTATTCCCAGAATTGGAGTTAGAAGAAAGCAATCTTATGACACTTACTAATGACGAGCATTTTTTACTAGCTCATTTGTGCTATTGGAGGAGCTACAATAAAAATTTGAAAGAAGACTCAAGGTATTTTAATATCAAAATATTCCAACGACCATGAACATATCATTTAGAAAGATAAGAGATTTCTATTGCTGGGTAGATTTTTACATAAACAGAGGGTTAGCTATGTTCAACTCTATTTATCAAGTTGTAAAGTATATGGCTTTTTCAACAATAATAATAGAATGGCTAAACAAAGTAGGTGTTCCTATTCCACAGAACATTATAATTTATCTAACTCCAGTATTTATAATTGTTTTAATAACAGCTGGAATGTTAGATGTGAAGAGATTCAATATCATTCAAAAACAGAACGAGATAGCTTTAGAGTGTAATCCCAAACTTGTTAATTTAATTAGTAGGAACAAAAATGACAACTAAAAAACTTTCAATACAAGAATTAAAAGAATTACAAAAGAGTGCTTACCTATTAACCAATGCTGGGTTATTGCCTTCATCTGATAGAACCCCAGAACTAATCGGGGAAATGATTAGGGAACGGGAAGAAGAAAATAAATGAACAATGAAGAACTAAAACTTATAAGATGTCCTACTTGCGGAATACCTTTTTTTAAAATGAGCAAGACAAAAAAAACATTTACTTTTTTAAAATGGTTTGGGGGGTCAATGAAAGAAACAATAGTTACAGGCCAGATAGAATCTTTTATATGTCCTAATTGTTTAAAACTAATAGAGATTTCAGAAACTATTGAAAAACCATTTAACACCTCTTGACAAAGTTTTATAGATAAATTATAATTTAATATAATAGGCCAAACAGGAATGCCCTGTTCTCTCTCGTGATTTATGTCGCCAGAGAGAGCGGGGTATTTTTTATTAACATTAGTTTTAGTGGGCTTATTTAAAGAACAAAACTTAGTGTTTGTTCCGATAAGGCGACTTCGCCCAATTTAAATAAGTCGCCTCAAGAAAATGTTATCAGATATTGAAATTAAGTTGGACAAAGGAATAAGAGAAGTAATCAAAGAATCTTTCGGTAAGGATTTAGAAAAGATGGAAGAGATGGAAAAGACAGAGATATTCTTTATTGTTTATAAAAGTTTAGCAATGCTTTTAAAAAGAGATTTTGACATGGTAACAGAATTACAAATAAAATCTATTACCTTGAACCCAACTGAAGAGTCAAAAGAAATAGTTAAGAAGAAAAAAGAATGAGCTTCCTAAATACTTCCAGCCCAAAAAGTGATAACCTTTTGCTCAACTACTTTAAGAATTACAGAAGAACAATTACTGGTATCAGAGTTCGGAACTACCATAAACGATTAGAAGACAGGCACATAGTAAAAGATTCGCCAGTAAAAGAAATAGAATGGTTTGAAGAAAAAGACAAAGGTTGTCTGGTTTATGTAGAAGGAAAGAGAGAACCAATGAGAGGGTTAATGTATCACGATGACTTTGTAGCTAGTATGATATGGAAAAAAGCATTAGCACTTTTCTTAAAGTTTATATGGGGAAATGAAGAGTTTGAAAAAGAGGGGAAAAAAAACATCTTTGAACTAATCTTTATCCTGATTGGGGTAATAAAAATGTATCCTTTTTATATAAAGTTTTTACACCACGCTTTATACGATAATATTTACGAGAACACAGATAAGTATTCCCAACCAATAAGAGAATTAAGCAGAGTATTTCCTGCGGGAATGGAAAAAGAAAGAGATATAATATGCTTCTTCTCTGAGTCAGATCACGCTTATAGATATAGACTTCAAGATGTATTAACAGAATTAGACCAAAAAGCATTTTCAAGAAATCCGGGAAAAGAAACTAAAAGACTATTAGACATACTTACAGAGAGAGAACCAGTAGAGGGAACTATGAGAGCTAAGTGGAGGGCATTAAAAAAGGTAATAACATTGATATTTATATATTTACTGATATTCAAGCCAAAACTATACAGAGCAATAAAAGTAATGGTTGATGAGATAAATTTGGACGAGACAAAGTTCAGTAAAGAAGACTTGTATTGGATAAATGAACAAAACAGTTTTAATTTCCGTGGATTATCATACGAGGTTAGAAAGACAATGAATAAATAAAATGACAGAAGAAAAGAACAAGGGAGGGAGACCAACAGATTATAATGATAAAACAGTAGAAAAAGCGAGGAAATACATAGCTTCTTGTAAAGACGAAGGAAAGGAAGTAAATCTGCCAACATCAGAGGGATTAGCTTTATCTCTGAAGGTAACAAGAATGACTTTATATAATTGGGCAGATAAACATAAAGAGTTTTTATACATATTAGAAGAATTGAATCAAGAACAAGCTAAAAGATTGATAAACAAAGGACTATCTGGAGATTACAATTCTAACATAGCAAAATTAGTTCTAGCCAAACACGGATATAAAGATAAATCAGAGCAAGACATAACTTCTAAGGGGGAATCAATAACAGGAATAAATTATATAGTTCCAAAAGAAAATGAAGATAACAATAAAACCGACTTGGAAGCAACACCTGGCGTGGAAGATACTGGAGGACAAGAAGACAACTGATTTCTTATTTGGTGGAGGTGCTGGAGGAGGAAAGAGTTGGCTAGGGTGCGAATGGCTTATCAGTAATTGTTTAAGATACCCAGATACAACTTATTATATAGCCAGAAAGACTTTAAAGAATTTAAAGAGAACAACATTAAGAACATTTTATAAAGTAGCCAGATTTCACGGATTAAAGAGAGAGATTGATTTTGTATATCAAGAGCAACAAGCAGTAATAACATTTCCAAAGACAAGCAGCACGATAGATTTACTTGAAGTTAAGTATAATCCATCAGACCCAGAGTATGAAGATTTGGGAAGCTCTGAATATACAAGTGGTTGGATAGAAGAGGCAGGGGAAGTAAGTTTTGACGCTTACGATACATTAAAATCCAGAATAGGAAGACAGAATAATGATAAGTATGGGATAAAGGGCAAGATATTTATAACTTGCAACCCTAAGAAGAACTTTTTATATAGAGTATTTTATCTCCCTTGGAAGAAGAAAGAATTACCAGATGGATATGAGTTTCTACAATCTTTAGTAAGAGATAATCCTAGGAACGAAAAAGGGTATATAGACAATCTTATAAACATTAAAGACCCAGTTAAGAGACAAAGATTATTATATGGGAACTGGGAGTATGACGATGATGCAGGAGTTATTATGAAATATGAAAACATAGTTGATATATTCACCAACACAATAGATGCGTCAGAAGAAAAGTATCTAGTTGGAGATATAGCTAGGTTCGGAAGAGATAAAACAGTATTGAAGTTATGGAGAGGATTAGAGGTATATAAGATTTATGTCTTCAGAAAACAATCAACTGAAATTACAAAGAATAAAATTAAGGAGATAGCGATAGATGAACAAATCCCTTATAGCCACATAATTATAGATGAAGATGGCATCGGAGGAGGGATAGTTGATAGCTTAGATGGAATTGTAGGCTTTACAGCCAATAGTAGAGCGATAAAAATAAGAGACGATAACAAGAACTACAAGAATTTAAAGACACAGTGTGCTTATTGCCTAGCAGACAGGATAAACAACCACAAGCTAGCAGTCAAGGTAAAGATAGTAACTGACCTAGAAGATGTCACAGAAGAGAGCTATAAAGAGAGCCTTATCCAGGAGCTAGAACAGATTAAAGAGATAAACTCTGACAATGATGACAAGGCATTAAAGATAATGTCAAAAGATGAGGTTAAAGAGAACATCGGAAGATCACCAGACTATGGAGACTGTATGATAATGAGAATGATGTTAGAGCTAACAAATATAAGAATAGAAAATGAGGAAAATAATTCCGAAGAATTAGAAGAAGAAAAACCTCTTTATGAGGATATAGGCATATGATTAAAGCAGAAACAAGAGAAAAAATAAAAGACCAAGCTCTACAAGAGATAGCTTTTGATAGGACTTATAAACAAGGCAAAATTAAGAATTTCCAGAAGAACGAGGAGATGTATTACTCCAAGAAGAGTGCCTCAACCGAATCAAGAGCTAATGTAGAACTTGCCAGAATGCAAGAGTTTGTCCATACCTTACTATCAAAGATAGACAATCCTCTTGTCTTTAAGTTTGTTAAAAGAAAAGAAGCTCAACTATCAAGAGCTAACAGACTAAACGCTTTAAGACAATATGACTCTCAGATTGATTTTTGGGATATTAAAGACTTAGTAGGCAAGAAGCAAGGAATAATCTATGGCAGAACTGTATATGCTTATTCAGCTGATTCTGCTAATGGTTATCAAGCACACCTAGAGAATATAGATGTTTATGACTTCTTAGTAGATCCATCAGGTGGGGGAATAGACTTAGAACGAGCTAATCACTTGGGAAGATACAATGTAATCAAATCCAAGAAAGAGTTAGAAGATGGAGTTAAAGATGGAATATATATCAAAACCACAGTAGATGCTTTAATTTCAGGCGGAGGTAATTCAACTGACACCGCACAAGAAGAAACCAACAAAAGAGTAAGAATGTATGGACAGGGAACAATAGGAGATAAAGAGTTCCAAACTTCAGAGAAATATAAGTTCTGGGAATGGTTTACTACTTACGATGGGGAAAGATACTATCTCTTAATGACTAACAGTGGGGATGTAGTAAGGATTGAGAAACTAACAGATATGTTTTCTGCTACAAAGCAATTCCCATTAGGAGCATGGCCATTCTGGACTTGGGCAGTATTCCCAGACCTAACAGAGTTCTGGACACCATCTTATTGTGATTATGTCAGAGAAATGTTTATGGCACAGAATGCTAGTATCAACCAGATGCTAGACAACGCAGAAGCTATTAACAAACCACAAAGAGTAGTGAATGTCAATGCTTTACAGAACCTAGCTGAGTTGAAATACAGACGAGATGGGATAATCAAAACTAAGAGAGATATAGACGCTGATAAGGTAATCCAATTACTAAGACCACCATCTATTTCTACGCCTATTGATGTGTTTAATGTGTTAGAGGGTATCCAAGAGAAAGCATTAGGTATCACTTCAGGGGCTAAGGGAGTAGCAGATGAACAGGGCAAAGTAGGTATTTACGAGGGCAATCAAGAAGCCGCAGCAGATAGATTCGGGTTGCTTAACAGGTCCTATTCATTCGGCTATGGCAGATTTGCTAAACTATACGAGATAGGAGTAAGAGATAACCTAGTCAAGTCAGTCGCCATAGACATTATGGGACCAGATGGAATAGAAACAGAGGAGATTAACCGAAGCGACATATTCCACAAGTCAGATGAGTTCGGAGTATTGGTAGAAGCTTCAGACGCTGAAACTATGTCATCTATCCAAACCCAGAGAATGAAGATAACATTCTTACAAGGAGAAGGGGTAAACCAACTTATGAACCAAAAGAAAGCATTAGAGATGAAAGCCCAGATAGCTGGATTTAATGAAGACGAGATTAAAGAGCTATTAGATGTATCAGAGTTTGGGGATTCAAAGATAATGTCAGAATGTGCTAGAGACATTGAAAGCATACTAGAGGGCAAGAAGATAGAACCTAACTTCAACGCTAACATAGCTTACAAGCAGAAGATGGTAGATTACTTAAAGGATCATAAGGAGGATATGTCAGCAGATCAATTTGTTTCAATGGTAGCTTACATAGAAATGTTAGAACCAATAGTTATTAAAAATACAGTAAGGTCTTTGAACGCCTTTGAGGTTGAACAGGCGGGCAAATTGGCAGGAGAAAGACCTACAGCTGGTGGTCAATCGGCTGGAACAATTAACAATCCAACAAATCAAAATGAAAAAAGAGATTTTCAAATATAGTGTCGTTAAAAAAGAGGAGAACACAGAAGATAGTCTGATTGAACAAAGTGGAGGAACAGTTAAGTTCACTCTTAAGAGTATCGTTGAAGAAATCGGGCTATATAACAAAAAGAAACAAGAGATAGACGCCAAGAAACAACTATCTCAGTCAGTAATAGAGAACATCAAAGAGAATAACCCAGACATAATCAAGACCATTGAGGAATTACCAGAGAAGACTATAAAAGCTATCTTTCTTTACGAGAAAGCAAATATAGAGGTTAACGCTTCAAACGAATTATTAAAACAGATTGATGAAGCTATTGATAATGATGGGAAAGAGTTAGAGGAAATTGTGAAGCAGACTGGTCTTTCGTTAAAGGTAGAGAAGCCAGAATAGTATGTATTTCTGCCCAGAATGTAATGGATATACTTGGAGGTCTTTAAGAAGGGGAAAGATTTATAAGTGTAGAAAGTGTGGATATTCAAAAGGAGAAGGAGTTAAGAAGTCAATCCCGATTATAGTTGAAGATACACCTAATTTGCCTGTATCAATAACTATTAGGAAAGAAGTAAAGTTAAGTTGGTTACAAAAGTTATGGCAAAAGATAAGAAATTAAAAGATGAGATCAAGGAAGACATAGGAAAGTTTAGTTCCTTTGAGGTTTTAGCTAAAACAGAAGGAGGGAAGCTATTGGTAGAAAGTTTAGAAAGCACATTTATTTCAACAGTAGATAGTCTTATTTCTGGCTATAAGAGATTGAAACCAGAGAAACTATTGCCAATAATAGCTGAAATGGACACAACATTGAATATGTTAAGAGTATTTATAACAGCTTCAGACCAAAAGAAAGGAGCTTTAATCGCTTTGAAGGCAGAAGAAAAGCGAGGAGTAGAAGAACCCGAAGAATCGTAGAATAACTTCTGTTCATCCCATTACCCGCCCGGGGTGAGCAGATATATTTTATGATTTAAAGAGCGGGAATGGGTGTATCGCACCTTTTCTGGAGAAGCACATCCAGCCGAAAGGAATAAAATCTACCTGGCAAGCAGGTTAAAACTTGTTAATATGGACGAACCAAAAAATGCTCCTACTCCAGAGGAGGATAAAAAAGAGGAGACTCCTGACGAAGAGGTAAAATCCGTTGATGAGGTAACCGAAGCCAAGGTTGAACCCGAAAAGGAAGAAACTGAAAAAGAGGAAACATTAGGCGATATTCTGGAAACAGAAGAAAAGCCTGAAGAAAAGCCAGAATCAAGAACAGTGCCTGAAGCAGCTTTATTAGAGTATAAAAACGCTAATAAGGAACTGAAGAGGGACATCAAGGAATTGAAAGAGTTAGTTGAATCTGGTGCTTCAAAAGGAGATGTGTCAAAGAGCTTAGAAGACCTTGCCACTGAACACGATATCAGTCCTGATTTGCTAAATTCTTTAGCAAAAACAATAAGAACTGAAGTGTCAGCGGAAATGGAATCAAAGTTCTCTCCTAGAGTAAAGTCCATTGAAGATAAAGAACGAAACGAAAGAATCGGGAAAGTCTTTGAGACACATTACACTAGGATTCTTGAGGCAAGACCTGAATTTAAGGATGTTGCTCAAAAAGAAGTAATAAAGGCACTCTCTCTTAATCCGGCAAATTCCAAGAAGACTATTTCTAATCTTCTTGATGAGGCCTACGGACATCTTCTATCCGGCAAAAGAACTCTTGAAACATCAAGAGCAAGAGGCGGTGAAGGAGTAATCACCGATATAGACTATGCCAGAGCAGGAAAAGACACTGAGTATTTCAACCAGATTATGGAAGATCCACAACTGAAGAAGAAATACAACGACAATCTAGGCAAAAGGCTAAACTTCTAAGTGGTGGGAAATTAAACCAAAACTAAAATGGCATTAACTGATTTTAAGACGCAATTTGATAATTCTTATCAAACTATTTTTGATAAAGTTCTTGTTGCGTTAAAGGTTACAAACTTAAGGTTTGAACCTGTCCTGAAATATGGCGAAGCGGTAACTAGAATGTTACCAAGTGTTAGTAGTGTTAGAGTAAGAACAGTAACAAGAGGTGCTGCTTCTACTATTGACACTATCTCAGATAGCACAGAAACATTAACCGTAAATATAGAGAAGGAAGCGGCTTTCTATATTTCTGACGGAGAAGTCAAACAAGCTGGACCATTAAACCCTGGAGAATACTTCGGAGGTCATATAGCTCAAAAGGTAGCTGCTGACTTAGACGGAAGGATTTTTTCAGAGGTTCTTAATGCATCTCAAGACTTTGATGACGGAGATTTAACAACTCTAGCATCAACTGGAACTCCTATTACATTGAGTTCTACAACTGTTCCACAGTTGGTCTCAAGAATGCCTGCTAAGCTAACAAGAGGAACGAATCAAGTATTAGCAAACATGGTGCTTGTTATTGATTCATACTCTGCAGCTGATATTGCTCAGTATTTATTGGGCAAACAGTTTGACATCGTTGAGTCTGTGTTCAAGAATGGTTATTCTGGAGACATTTCAACCGCACAGGTTTATGTTTCAGAAAACCTAACTGGTGAGGTTGTTCTTACGATGACAACTCTTATCGATGGAACTGACACATTCACTCTTAACGGAGTTACTTTACAACTTACATCTGGAACTCCTTCTGTTGCTGGAGATATTTCAGCAGCCGCAACCGCAACTCCAACAGAAATTATAGCTAATATAGCTGTAGCTTTGAACGATCCTTACAATTCATCTGATGGTGTTTATGTAGCAGTTTCAGACGCAAATGCTGCATTATTAACAGGTGGAGCAGGATTAAGTTGTGATGCTGTCGCTGGTGTTCTTACAATAAGAGCAGTTGGTGGTGGAAGAATGGTTGTCACAGAAGATATTTCTGGAGGCTCATTTAATTCTCCTTTCATTCATTCCTATTATGGAAAGAGAGGTGGAATTGATGTAGTTGTTCAAGATTTATCTCCAGTAGATATGAGACAGACATCTGATAGAAGAGGAACAAATGTCTTTTCTTCATACCTAGCTGGAAAACGCACGTTTACGGACGGAAGCTTACGCTTTCTAGACGTCCATATTTTGGCGTAACCTTTGTCTATCTTATAGATAAAGTCCCTACCTGTTGGTAGGGCATAGGAGTGAGTCCACACTCTTATGCTCTGCCAATAATTATTAAAAATACATACTACTTTGAATACCCAACAAATCATAGACGAAATCTTCTCAGTTTACATAGACGACAGCACTGAACTAAGCACCGAACAGGAGGTGGCTTTAGCTGACAGAGTGCATAAAAAGATATGCCGAGAAGCTCCATTTGAGTTCCTTAAAAAGACAGCTTCAGGAAATCTATCATCTACTGTTCCTTATGTAGCATTGCCAACAGACTTTAGTTTCTTTTCTGAGAATAATATGTCAACCGATAATTCGGTGGGAATAGAAAACAACGCTTCTCCTAAAGTGGTATTCGTGGGAACTGAATATACTCCTTACCAGATAATAAACTTCTCAGACAGAAGATATTACAGGAATAAGAATGGATATGCTTACTTGGATTTGGCTAACGACAGACTAGTATTTACAATCCAACCTACTGAAGCCAAGAGCTATGAGTTTGACTATATAAGAGTTCCTACTACTTTAACTGAAAACGGAACACCTGAATTACCAGAGCAATTTCATCCAATGATAGGATTTGGAATGTGTGTAGATTCCTTTACGATTCAACTTTTTGAAAAAGCACGGAGCTACCAAGCAGAAAACCAAGCCAAATACAATTCAGATATGGCTGACCTTAAATATTATAATTCTTGCCTACAACTTAACTAAATGAGACGATCAACTATACCATTTTTCGATAAAGGAGTATTTAATCTTCTGGACTCAGAAATTATACCTCAGAACGCAATTCAAGACTCCAAGAACTGGATTACAGAATCGGGCGTCCTCCGTTTAGTTAATGGAAAGATAATTTTAGGAGCAGAAGGAGCTTCAGGAAAAAACAGAGGACTTCATAAGGGTTATCAAGTTGATGGAACAGTTGTCCTATTTAGAAAGTATCTTACTTTTATCCAATACTGGAACACAACTACAGAAGCGTGGACTAACATAGTTACAGGACTTACTACCGCCGCTGAATACAGCTTTGCTAACTCTTCATCTTTGGCAGGAAACTTTGTTTTTACTTCAGGAACAGATGGATTATACAAGATGAGTTGTGCTAATTTAGGTTCTTATTGCACTCTTTATGTAGCCGCAACAAACGACAAAGGGAAAATGCTGATTGATAAAGGTAGAATGATAATGTGGGATTGTGCTGACGCTTCCAAAACTACGATTAAGATGTCCTACATAGATGGGCAAGATTCAGATGTTTATACCACAATTACTGATGAGGCTTCAGGAGATGGAGGAGGGACACTAGCTTTTAAATCAGGAGGAGCTACAAGGAGTTGTTTTGGAATAGTCTTAACGATTACAGGTTCTAGCGAGGTTTATACTGATAACAAAGATGGGACTTTAACAGGTTCTGCTGGAGGCACAGGAACTATTAACTATATCTCAGGAGTTTATACAATTTCTAATTCAGGAGTAGGCACGGTAGATTACCAATGGGAAAACACTAACTCTAAAGGATTATCAGACTTTACTTTTGCTTCCACAAGAGTAGCTGGAACTGGCAACAGAATAACGCAGGATATAGGCGGAGATGCCATTTTAAGCGTTTTAATAGGGTTAGACGGGACATACTACTCTTTAAAGGAAAACTCTGCTTATCAGTTAGCTATTTCAGCAGATGACGCTACTTTTACTAACTTGGTCTTTAATACTGATATGGGTATTCCTTATTTTAGAGCTGGGGTATCTACTACAAGAGGAATAGTCTTTATGAATACAGCAAGTCCTGATAAACCTGAACTAACCATTTTAGAAAGGAATGTTTTAGGGAATGTAATCCCAAGAGTTCTTTTTCCACAATTTAAGTTTTCAAATTACAGTTATTCTGACTGTGCTATTGATGTTTTTGAAAGGTATATTGTTATTGCCTGCCGAAGTGCAGAGAGCGATTTTAATGACACTATACTTTTGGGAAACATAGCAGAGAACACAATAGACATAGGAGCTTATCCTGCTAGAACATTTGTCAGAGATGCTGGGATTCTATACGCAGGTTCTCCTATAACAGACAGTGTATATAAAATCTTAAATGGTTTTGATGACGAATCCTTTGTAATATCTAATTTCGCCACTTTAAAAGATGAAACATTCGGGGTTGAAGAATTGAAGAAAGTTAGGAAGTTAAGAATACAAGGAGATATAGAACCTGACCAGAATATAGAAATTTGGATTAGTTTTGACGGGGATGAATTCGCTTTATTAGGGACAATTTCAGGAAGAGGTAGTTATGTAGATAGCGGAAGTCCAAGAACAGTAGGAAGTAATATGATTGGCGAAATTACCGTGGGAGGAGATAACCAATCAACTGTCTATCCATATTTTTATTCATCAAAAATCTCTACTCCCAAGTTTAGAAAGCGATCATTGAAGTTTATAGCTAATTCATTCGGATATTGTAGTATAGATTCTATAACAGACGAAGATATTTTAATATTTTCTTCAAGAATACCAAAGAAATATAGAGTTAAGGCAAGTTAATAATTAAAGGCGGGGATAAAATATGTCAACAATAAAAAACAATAAAGGTTTCGCTACAATTATATCTGCACTAATTATATTAGCTGTAGGTTTTGTCGGTTTATACGAGTATGGTAAAAATATCCAAACAAACCTTTCTGCAACAATACCAGTCAGTGTAGCTGTCTGGGAGTCAACTTTAGCTTCTTCTATAACTGCTACTG
>Ga0222703_1000261_pt1 | contig 12212 bp, 17 predicted proteins | sample AntAcemetage1506_FD_179827 | JGI IMG/M metagenome (GOLD analysis project Ga0222703, IMG submission 179827) | Saline water microbial communities from Ace Lake, Antarctica - #1506 | ecosystem: Environmental > Aquatic > Non-marine Saline and Alkaline > Saline | place: Antarctica: Ace Lake...
TGTCGGTGGCCTGGGCCTGCGGGGAAACTTAGCTGTCGAGCTCGTGTCTAAGTATGGATATAATGTGATCCAGCGATTGAAAGATGATCCGTATGATGTGATCACACCAATTCGGGGCCTGGGATTCCTGGCCGCTGATAAGGTGGCACTCATGAGACTGAAATATACCCGTGGTGATGATCGGCGGCGCATGGCCGGAGTGAGGCATATTCTCAAACAAAACCGGCTGGACGGGAATATTTGGATGCGTGAGGTGAACGTGGTGAACGATGTATCCTTGGGTGTAGCAATGGACAAGAAGATTATTGATATGTGCGTGAGCAGGCAGATGGTATCGCGTGACGAGGGATTTGTGGCGCTCCGTGAGGATGCGGTGGCCGAGGTGTATATCGGGGAAAAGATTATGGAATTGATATTGGTTCCGTTTTGAAAAAGGGAGATAAATAGATGGAAATAACTAAACGACAACAAGAAGCGAAGGAATTGGCGAATGATCATTGGGCTTATGTCCGACAGATACTGGCTCACGATTGTGTAGATGAGGGAGAAATTGAGCGAGTGGGATTTCATTTCCGAGAAGCGTTTAAACATGGTTTTAAACACGCTGATGAAAAAGGAGGATAAACATGACAAAGGAAAAAAAGATAAAACTGAAGGTGGCGGAACAAAAAGAGGCAGATAGGCTCCATCGGGAGATAACGATTGCGGAGTCCGGAATAGTGGTGGCGCAGAGGATTAGGTTTGAGGCTGGCGAGCGATTATGGGAATATCTGAGAATGCTCCATCCTGAAATGCCAAAGGCAGCGGTGTATAATCGGGGGGGGTTGACATATTTTGAGGATCCCAAAACCAAGAAAGCTACGAAATGCTAACATCTAAACAGCAATCCGCAGTTGAAATGGTTCAAAAGAATCCGGTGTCAATTTTAACCGGAGCGCCCGGAGTGGGTAAAACCTATACTTGTAAGGCTATCATTGAGCAGGCCCGGGAAGCGAAGCAGTCTATATTGCTGGCAGCGCCCAGCGGTAAGGCAGCCAAACGATTATCCGAAGCTACCAGCAGGTCAGCCAGCACGATCCACAAACTCCTCGAAGCACAGATGGATAACGGAACGTTCTTTTTTCAACGGAATGAGAAATATCCGCTGGATGCTAATTTAATTATTCTCGATGAAGTGTCGATGGTATCAAATCAGCTCATGTGTGATTTTCTCAAGGCAGTGTCCTGTGGGACTACGGTGCTGTTCGTGGGCGATCAATATCAATTACCAAGCGTGGGTCCGGGTGCTGTGTTGCGAGACTTCTTAGCATCGGGGAAAATCCCGCACGTTGAGCTGACTGAGATCCAGCGGAACAGCGGAAATATCGTAGAATCTTGTCATAAAATCAAAGACGGTCAATTTTATACGCCCTCATCCGAGCTGGATCTTGACAAAGGCATGAATCTCCGACACATTGAAGCGAGAAATCCAGCGCAAATTAAACAGATTATTAAGGAGCTGGTGGTCACACGGCTACCCGCCCGGGGTTTCAATCCTGTCTGGGACATTCAAGTCCTCTCTCCCACGAATAAAATGAGCGATGTGTCGTGCCTGTCATTGAATACCATGTTGCAGGCGGAGCTGAATCCTAACCCGGCAGTGGACGGAATCATCTTTCGCAAAGGTGACAAGGTGATAAACACAAAAAATGGCCAAGTGGGGGACGCTTACATTGTTAACGGTGACATGGGCCTCGTACTGGATATCGATCGAAAACATATCAAGGTGAAATTCTTTAATCCGGATAGAGAGGTGGAGATCGGACGGAAAATGAATAATTTGTTGCTCGGATATTCGATAACCGGGCACCGATACCAGGGTAGTGAGGCGCCCGTGATTGTGATACCCGTTCACAAGGCATTGAATTACGTAGTCAATCGGCCTTGGATATACACATCGATCTCACGGGCAAAATCAATCTGTATTACCGTGGGCCAAATGTCTGCGATCCATAATGCGATCCGGAAAGAAGGGGCAAATCTTAGGGTGACGAGATTGGAGGAAAGGTTAAGTGCAGATAGTAATTGACACGAGAGAACAGCTTCCTTACACATTTCGAGCCATCAACCCGCCGCCTGACACGATTCGTAAAGCGCTTGCCTCTGGCGATTACAGTATTGAAGGGTATGAGGATCGGATTGCAATAGAGAGAAAATCAAAGGTCGATTTCTACGGAAGCGTAGGTCGGGGACGTAGGCGATTTGAAGCTGAATTAGAACGTCTTTCAAAATTTGAATACGCAGCGGTCGTAATAGAATCTGATTGGCTGGGCTTGATTAAAAATCCACCAGCGCGGAGTAGACTTAACCCGAAGACTATATTTGTCAGTGTAATCGCTTGGTCTCAAAGATTTGATGTGCATTTCTTCACTGCACCAGGCCGGGCATTTGCGGAAAAGCTCACATTTCGTTTACTTGAGAGGTTTTATAAAGACCATGCCTGATTACAACCAGATCAAAGGTGAAATATTATCAAGGCTTAATATCCAACAGGAGTACGAAATTTTAGGCGTGCGATTCGCAGGGAAACCAAATGCAACGGCTTGGCATCCGTGTCATAATCCCTATAAGGAGGATAAAACGCCGTCGTGTGGGGTGAATATCGGGTCAGGCCCACAGCGGGGGTATCTTGTTGCTTTTAATTCTAACGGCAACGGTAAACTCGGTAAACCCTACGCGACCTATTCATTCTGGGATGTCGCTCTCGATTTCCTCCCCGGTTCCACAGGCGATTTTAAATTTGTTCTCTATCACTACGCAAAAAAAACAGGAGTCCGCCTTAAATCATACCCGCCGCCCAAAGAAGAGAACGTGGCAAAATTCCAAGCCAGTATCACGGAGGAGGTCCGGAAATATCTCAATACTAAACGAGGATTGTCTGACGAATCTATTTTGAAGTATGAAGTTGGCTGGGATCTCAAAAAAGAGCGTAATACTTTTCCTGTGCGAGATGAGAATAAAAATCTCGTGAATATCCGGTATCACAATTCCAAAAAGAAGCCGAAAACTTTTAACCATTCAGGGTATGGCATGGCTCGTCTCTGGGGCCTTGATAGGCTCGTGGATGCTGATCCCGGGTCAACCATACTATGTTCCGAAGGGGAATTCGATAGCCAGTTATGTGAGCAGGAGACCGGACTGACAGCGGTATCTCCAACTAACGGGACAAACGCTTTCCTGCGGGAGTGGGTCTCACATTTCCATGGCCACCACGTAGTTTTCGTGTGGGACTGCGATCAAGAAGGCCGGAAGGCCATGAAGAATATTGTGCTGCCGACATTTAAGAAGGCGGTACTTGCCGGGGACGTGTTATCGCTCAAAGTGATATGGCTGTTTGAAAAAGATACTGATAAGAACCAGAAGGATTTCACCGATTTTATTACAAAGGCCGGGGGGACGGGCCAGCAGGTTCTTGATTTAATCAAGAGTACAAACTCTTACCAGTACAAAATTCCCACAACTGTCCTACCGGAAGCTATCCAGCTCGGATCGTTCGACCAGATTGATAATGATAAATATGTCGGCAAGCGCGTGAGCGTCCCGTTGTACGTGTTCGGGGAGAATTCCGAGGCGTACCATGCACCTACTGAGGTGGAGGTGACGTTCTGTATCCGCCAGGAACAGTCAAACTGCCATGGGCGCGAGGATTGGGATTGGGTGTGTGATGAGCCGATTCAAATTTCTACGGGCGGCCGGATTCAATTATCGAGTGTAGCGGCGACCGACGCTCAAATGAAGGGTGCCCTGCGTGATTACGTGTGTGATAAAGGCCAGCGGCCGGCAGTTTGTGTGCAGGATGAGAATAGGGCTACACTCCGAGAGGTATACGCTCACCAGGTATTAGAGGGCGGTATACCGTCCGAGAAGAACGAGCTTGTTGAGAAACCCGTGTATGTCATGGGCGGGGCCATGGTGCCAATTGGCCAGTACCAGGCGACTGGGTTTATTCACTCTCACCCACGAAATCAACGGCCCACGATGTTGATTGATCAAATCGAACCGCAGGAAGAGGATTGGCAGGCATTTGATCTCAATAATTGTCGAGACCATTTAACTGAACTCCAAGCCCTTTCTCCGATCGAGATGATCCAGGACCTGTCCCAGAACGTGACCCGGATTTATGAGCGTGAGGATATTCACTTGGGAACCTTATTGACTATGGTATCGCCACAGTGGATTGATTTCCCGGGGGACGGCCGAATTCGTGGGTGGATTTCATCAATTATAATAGGGGATACGGGTACAGGAAAATCGCAAACTTGTGATTCGCTCTTTGGGTATGCAGGTGTAGGAACGCGAGTAAGTGGCATGACAAGTTCCCGGACAGGGATTACATACGCTATGCAGTATGATGAACGGCGTGGATGGAGGATTAAGGCAGGAGCGTTGCTTAAAATGTCCAGGCAGGCATTGATCATTGACGAGGCCCAGGACTTAAAGGAATTCGAGTTGAAAACCATGGCTGAGGCATTGGATACGGGAATCTTGAAAATCGCCCGGGTGGAAAGCCGAACGTTCGAAAGTATGACCCGATGTTTGTTCTCTTGTAATCCCCGGGCCGAGGATCGATATGCTAACCAGAGATCCATGGATTCGTTCTTGTACGGTTGCCAGGCGCTTAGTGATATTTTTCCACAAATGATGATCCGTCGGATTGACTTGGCTATGTTTGTGGCAGGATATGACATTGAGGATAAAATGAAAATCTATGCGCCACAAAAATCGGAGGGTCCTAAAGTTGTGAGCCGCAAGAATTTCCGGAGCCTGATTCATTATGCGTGGAATTTAAAGCCTGAGCAGATTTATATCTCTGACGATGTGGGTGATAAAATCAGATACGCAGCCCTTGATTTGGCTTCGAAGTTTGGGCAGGGTGTGGACCTGCCGATCGTGTATCCCGAGGATTTTCGGAAAACATTCTGCCGTTTGGTAACTGCGTTTGCGGTGCTGGATCTGGCGAGTGACGATAATTTCCAGACGATTACAGTGAGCGCCCAGCATATTGAGTATGTGGCTGATTTCCTACAAGACATTTACTCTGCGGACAATTGCCGGTTGGATGTGTACTCCCAGCGGTATCAGGAAACCCATGGCGTGCAGGATTTAGCGGAAGTTGAGGATGGGATTAAGAAACATTGTGAGTTGAATCCGGATAGGGCTCAGAGGATAAAAGATATGCTCGAAGAGCTCTCAAAAATACCCGCCGGCGGGAAAATAAAAATCACTCAGCGGCAGTTTATTGAGAAGTTTGACGTGGAGCGAACCACTATCTTTCGGGACCTTCAACCACTCGTCAAGTTGCACCTGATAGACACTGCGCGAGGATATTCGCCAACTGTGCGGTTGATTCGGTTCGTCTCGTACATTCAAAAAGAGCGTCCGGATTTTTTCAATGATTTGTAATTGTCATGATTTGGTTCAGCCACAATTTTCAAGTTGCTTTGGAGATTTTCCGTGAAAACATTATACAATCAATTAGTTACGTGCTTTTTCCCGATTTTGTATGCAACCGGACTCAAAAATGTATAGATACCGCCCAGATTTATTAATATTCGATATTTGGCACGCTCCACTTTTTAGGACTTTTTTTGAGGGTATGTCAACATTTTTTTTATCGGTTGCAAGTTGCAAGTGGAAAAATGCGGGATTTACAAATAGGATTAAGTAGTTATGTGAGATTTTGGCCCATGCAACTTGAGATTTGAAAGAAAATTGAAATAAATATTCCAGTATCAACTTTGCAATGTGGGTTAGGTTGCAAATTTACTTAAAAGAGGGAGGATGAAGACTATGTTGGGACGAGATTATATTTCAAAAGCACAAAGAGAGAGCAATAAGGAAAACGAAGAACGATGGGCCGAAGAGGAAAGAATTGAGAGAGAAAGTACTCCTGAATATCAAGAATACTTGCAGATATTAAAAGAGAGAGAAGAGAAAGATGAAACTTAAAAAATTCACAAACCAGTCAGCAATTCCACGGGACAAGGACAAGAAAATAAAACCGCCACTGTTCCAGCCAGTTGCTCAAAAAATTGTAAATGATTTGATTGTAGAATTTGTCAATAAGAAGAAAAATTACAACCCGATCCGGTGTCCGTACAATGGCCAGCCACGAATGATTCACCCGGCGGCCTGTGAATGGCACGTAAAATGTCAAGACACGGAATGCTACAAGGTTAAGTGTCCACGGATTATGTGATGATTATGGTTAAACTTACAGTGATAATATCCCTTGATGTATGATCGAAATTTTCTTTTATATATATGTATATATATTTTTAGACTATTGAAAACTTACAGTGTTACTTACAGTAAAATTAAAAGAGGATTTATGAAATCTAAACTGACAAAGAAGGAAAAGCTGCGGGATGAGATCATAGCGTTGAAGGAGCAGGTAAAGGAAATGATGAAGGTCTGGCAGTCGATGGATGAGGAAGGGTGGGAGGTAAGGAAAAGTGCTTGACAAACCAAAAAGGAAAATGTACAAAGATAATGTCATGAGAAAAGCTAACCTAAGATTTTGCAGGCCCCTTCCGGTGAAGAAGACGAAAGTTTTTCTCATGACAGCCGGTTGGGGCCTTTTTCTTTTGGGGGTGAAGTTATGGAAAACTTAACACAAGAAAGACTCAAAGAGCTTCTGGATTATAACCCAGATACAGGTATTTTTATTTGGAAGGTTTCAGGACATGGATGTGAAACGGGAGATGTAGCTGGGAGTCTAAACAATCGTGGTTACCGGCAAATCGGGATTGATTATAAAGTTTATCGTGCCTCCCGCTTAGCATGGCTTTACATGGAGAGTTACTTCCCAGAGCATGACGTTGATCATATCAATAGAGTTGAAGGCGATGACAAATGGTCTAATCTTCGCCATGTGTCACATCAATGCAATTTGAGGAATTGTGGAAGACATCGGAACAATAAGAGCGGAGTGACTGGGGTTTCCTGGCATAAACAGAATGAGAAATGGGTTGCTATGATAATGGCAGTTGATAAACAGAAACATCTCGGCTATTTCAAAGAAAAAAAGATGCTGTAACGGCCAGATGGCAAGCTGAAGTCAAGTACAATTGGCCGGGATGTAACGACCATACAGACGCTTATTGCTATTTACACACAGCACAAACTATTCCCGATATTGGGGGAGAAGGAATGTCAGATGAATGAGCTAATGGAAACACCAACGTGGGCAATCTGGTGTTGCGTAGCAGTAGCGGCGTTTGTGGTGGGGCTTGGTTGGGGCCTGCTGATAGACCTGCCTGAGACCTGGCGGGCGTGGAGGAAGAGGATATGACGAAAAAGGAAGCTGAAGCCAAAGTCAAGGCGATTAATGAAAAAGGGCCAACGTGGTTCTGTCCTCTAATCAATAAGAGGTGCGTCCCTGAGTGCATCAATTTTAGCAAGGCAGAGGCCTATAACGAGAATGATAAGGGCCTGCGGGATACTAAGCAGGACGATTATCAGATTTACCACCAATTTTGTTCTAATGGGATGTTTCTTGATCCTATAATCTGTACTGGAGGGATGCCTGATGAGTGAATTGAAAAATAGCTATGAAGAAGCACGGAATGCACTAATCCCATTTGCAGAACGATTCGCTAATGAAAAAGAAGGTGCAGTGCCAGGGATATCAAGAGAAGAATGGGTGACGGCGTGGAATATAGCGTTTTTAGGAGAAATGGATCGGCTCAATAAAGAGCAAAACACAAGGGAGGCAACATGAAAAAGGTATTATTGATTATTGGAATATTGTTGATTGCGGTTCCGGCGTAAATCTTTCAAGAGAAGGGGAGAAAAAGACATGGCAAAAGCAAAAGTGAAAGACAATGTATTGGGTATTGAAGTTCCTGAAATGGAAAGGAAAATAATAAAAGTTCCTATCGTGGGGACATCCCCGATGATTGTTCATATGTTCAGCGACAAAGTGAAAGGCGAAATCCTTGATAAACAGAAGGGTAAGGCGAACAAGGGGAAGGCGGCCAAAGATCCGATTGCCGACTTTGTTCAGTCCCTTTATTTCATGAACGGTGCCAGCCGTGAGGGTTTGATTGACAAGCTCCATTCTGATGACGTTCAGGTTGGGGATGACGTGAAAAAATACTTTAAGGATATTCCTTTGGGATTTCCTGCAAGCGGATTCAAGAAAGCGGCTGTCTCCGCCTGCAGGAATGTTGATGGAATACCTATGACGTTAGCAAAGGGGGCTTTCTTTGTCAAGGAAGATGCCGGCGGCATGGTTGAAATCAAATATGATAAGATCATAATTCGCCAGGATACGGTTAGGCTGGCAAGGGGCGGGGTTGTGGATTTGCGTTTTAGGGGTGAATTGCGAGATTGGAGTGCGGATTTGATGGTTGAATGTAACCCCAGGGCATTGACCCCTGAACAGGTTTGCAATTTGATCGACACGTCTGGATTTGCGGTTGGTGTTGCCGAATGGCGGCCCGAGAAGGGCGGGTCGAACGGTATGTTTATGTTGAGAAGGTAATTGAAGAGGGGTTGGTGAGAGCTGGCCCCTTTTTTGAGACGGGGTTGGGTGAGGCCCGGCACGGTGGGGCAAGGTGGGGTTTGGCGTGGTAAGGCGGGGCTGATATGGCGGGGTGCGGCGAGGTGAGGTTTGGTTTGGTGAGGTGGGGCGCGGTGCGGTAGGGCTGATATGGCGAGGCAGGGTCAGGCGAGGCGGGGTCAGGTCCGGTTTGGTTGGGCAAGGCACGGCTGAAGAGGTGAGGCGCGGTGTGGCAGGATATGGCGGGGTAAGGTTTGGTAAGGTGAGGCTGATCTGGTGAGGCAAGGCGGTGCGGGGTTTGGTAAGGCGAGGTGCGGTGCGGTGAGGTTTGGTTGGGCAAGGCTGATGAGGCGGGGCGCTGTGCGGCGCGGCGGGGTACGGCATGGCGAGGTAAGGCAATATAAACCAACTAAACAAGGGGGACAATATGGAAATAACAACGATTTATGTGGCGGCTCCAGGTGCGCCATTCAGCGAAAAAAAGGTCCAGGCATACGGTGAATGTTTATCCGAGATTGAAAAAAAAGAGGGTGTTTTAACTCCCTCCATAGTCGTGGATAAGGCCAAAAAGAAAAGATCTGTCATACACGATTATTTTGAGTGGGATAATTCTGAAGCGGGGGCAAAATATCGAATGCATCAAGCCCGGCAACTCATGAACCATATTGAGGTCGAAATCATTGACAACGGAAACAAGGAAAATAAAACGATCAAGATGTTTCACAACATCCAGGTTGTTGAAGCGTCAAAAGACCGGGGATATATCTCATTAAGTGCGGTTGTCAATTCGGCTGATTATAGAGAACAGGTTATTGATAAGGCGTTGAATGAACTTGCCGGATGGAAGAAAAGACATCGAGAATATTCAGAGCTAAAGCCTGTTTTCAAGGCGATTGATGAAGTCCAGGCAGTTGTGACGGCCAAGAAAAAGAAGAAGGTCAAGCTTGTTGCTGATGTGGAATATAAGAATGCCGTTAATGAATAGACGTGGCTGATGAGGCGGGGTCGGGTCAGGCCCGGTTTGGTGAGGCATGGTGAGGTAGGGCAAGGTTAGGTAAGGTGTGGCAAGGCCGATGTGGCGGGGTACGGTGGCGCGGGGTGCGGCACGGTCTGGCAAGGTGTGGCATGGCTGATCCGGTGGGGTAGGGTCCGGCAGGGTCCGGTGAGGCAAGGCACGGCAAGGCACGGCATGGCAAGGTAAAACAAAACCACCAACCACGAAAGGAGAAACAACATGGAAATAGCAGCAATAGCGGGTGTAATATTGCCGATAGTTATGGTGATATTCTTTATCACGGTACTTTGTATTGATCACAGGATATCCACAACCAACAAATTGTTAAAGAAGATCCTGGCAGAATTGCAGAAAGGAGAAACATGAACATATTAACTGAAGCAGGCAAATCGGCGATTCTATTCCTGGCATTGACGGGTGTAATCATCCTCTGCATGGTGCTCTAATGCCTATGAAGCCGAAACGCCCCTGCCCTGGGTATGGTTCGCGCCGGGGTTCGTGCCCGAATCTGCTAACAGGCAATGAGCGATGCTGTTCAGAGTGCGAGTCTTATGTCAAGAAACAGATTAGGCGGTATGATAAGGCCAGGGATCAGGAACCAGGCAGGCAGTTTATACACAGTACGGTTTGGAGAAGGATACGGGCCGCGAAACTCGCGCGAGATCCCTTGTGTGAACGATGTTTGAAGGGGTTTGTTTCCGTAATATATGGGCCACAATTTGAAGATAATGGGATGGCGACCGAACATTTCCCCAGAATCGTGCCTGCCGTTTTGGTACATCATATCGATGGTGATGAGCTCAATAACGATCCAAGCAACCATCAAAGTCTTTGCGTAGCCTGTCACGAGGCCATTCACAAAGGAGGGAGGTTCGGTAGATGAAACGATATAGTATCCACGGATGTGCGGCATCACAAGGAATAGAATTGAAAAATCAACCATATACGGTTTATGAAGATCCTCAAGGCCAGTGGGTGAAATGGGAAGAGCATGGCGATATAATTGATAATGTTTGCAAGCACTACGAAGGCCAGATAAGAGGGATATCTAAAAAGGCCGGTCTGAAAACTTTCAGAGAGGATGCTGATGCCTACTGGAAAGGACTTGATAACCTGGTTGATAGAGATAGGCATTTGACATACTGTTGTGATTGCATTCATAAATCAGGGTCAGACCTTTATCCGCCGAGATGCGGTGAGACTCTTATGAAAAGAGACTTTGTGACGGGAGACATATTACCTGCTCGATGTCGGGATATCAATCGAGATGGTCACTGCCAATATTTCAAAAGAAAGGCTGAACAACCGGTTGGAAGTCGAGCGGCAAGAGGATGAAACTATTACGAAAACAGGAGGCAATTATGAAACGTACGCCAATGAGTGGGTTAAATACCAGAGCCCCACAGCAATTACCACAGCAGGTCAATATCAACGAAGCGGATACCCTGGAAACGAAGTGCATGGCGTGTGGTGGGGAGCTGTTTAATGTGGCCTACCGACTTAGAACCTTCCCGGCGTTATCGCCAAAGAACCCAACCGGGAAAGACCAGTTGATTAAGATGGAGGTTTATATGTGCCAAGCCTGCGGACATGAGTTCGGTAAACCGTTCCTGAAGGATGGGAAGGAGTAGTGAAATAATGTTAATCAACGATCATTTCCAGAATTATAAAAGCTATCAAATACCGAAAGCACAATTAGTCATTGCCGATATCCCATACAACATTGGGAAAAACGCCTATGGTTCAAATCCGGCTTGGTATCTCGGAGGTGACAATAAAAAAGGTGAAAGCAAGTTAGCCAGAACTGAATTTTTTAGCACTGATAAGGATTTTAGGATCACAGAGTTCCTTCATTTTTGCTCAAAAATGATGCGTAAAGAACCAAAGAAAAAAGGTGCCTCACCTGCAATGATTGTTTTCTGCGAATTTGAGCAGCAATTTGAAATTATCCAGAAAGCAAAAGATTACGGCATAAACGGGTACATCAATCTCGTATTCAGGAAAAACTTTAGCGCCCAGGTGTTAAAAGCCAATATGCGGATAGTTGGCAATGCCGAATATGGGCTTGTGCTATATCGGAATAAACTACCTAAATTCAACAATAATGGGAAGATGGTTTATAATGTTATTGACGTTGAAAGGGACAAAAAAAATAGATTATACGAGAAAATTCATCCAACCCAAAAATCGGTAAAGTTGCTTGAAAAATTGATCCAAATTTTTACAGACCCAGGCGAAATTGTAATTGATCCTGTGGCCGGAAGTGGATCAACATTAATTGCAGCTAACAATGTTGGCAGAAAGGCCTATGGGTTCGAGTTTAAAAAGAACTTCTACACAAAAGCAAAGGAATGGATTGACAAAAACGAACACTTTCAAGCCGATATCAAAAATTATGGATTTCCAAAGACGCTCATGGAAAAACAGCAACCATGCTTATTTGATGCCCAATTAACCATATAACGCAGGGAACTATGCAGTAAAGGCGATTCCCGGTATCGAGAAAGGAGAATATATGACAGAACAACCATTCACAATCAAGTTCGATCATGAAAAAGAACAATGCAAGACCCCAGAGGATATGAAGAAAGGGCTTGAGGATTTGAAAAAGGTATTAGAGCCAATGAAGGAAATAGCAAAGGTTAGCGCACA
>Ga0222703_1000270_pt1 | contig 12080 bp, 20 predicted proteins | sample AntAcemetage1506_FD_179827 | JGI IMG/M metagenome (GOLD analysis project Ga0222703, IMG submission 179827) | Saline water microbial communities from Ace Lake, Antarctica - #1506 | ecosystem: Environmental > Aquatic > Non-marine Saline and Alkaline > Saline | place: Antarctica: Ace Lake...
TATATTAATATTACTGATATGAATAATCTTTTACCAATAACTTTAAATTCTCCTGTGGATAATTATTATTCTTCTTTAAATGAAATAGAATTTAATGTAACAGGAACTATTGTTGGTATTACAACAATAGCTAATGCCACTTTATATGGAAATCAATCTGGAAGTTTTATTATAATAAATTCCACAATAGGATTAACAGGAACTACTGAAGAAGTTATTTGGGACAACACATTTATAGAAGGAGAATTTGATTGGTATGTTAATTATTGTGATAGTGATGGAGTATGTAGTTATTCAACAGAGAATAGAACTATTTCGATTGATACTACTTTTCCAAGTATAACTATTAATCAACCAACAGCAATAGAAAATATTGGATATTATAACAAAAATGAAACATTAAACTGGAGTATTAGTGATACAAATTTAGGGAATATTTGGTGGGAATATAATAATACTAATACAACTTTATATGGTACAGAAAATACAACTGAATTTATATTAGCAATAATTCCTTTTAATGGAACTTTGTGGGCAAATGATAGTGTGGGAAATGTTAACTCAACATTTATAGAATGGGAATATAATATTTTTGTTAATAATGAAACTTATAGTGAACAAACTTATGGTTCTTCTTATGAAACATTTATTATAAATTTAAATTATGATCCTATTAGATGGGGATTAATTGAAGGTAATTTATGGTATAATAATACAGAATATACTGGAACAGATGGTGCATCTGGAGATAATGTTATTTTTTCAACAGAAATTCAAATCCCTACAAGTGCTACATCTCTAAATAATTCATTTTATTGGATAATTGCATTAACAAATGGGACTGGAACTTATTATTTTAATATTACTGAACATAATCAAACAGTAAGTCCAATTATATTACATCTTTGTGATGCCACATATAATATAACTACTCTTAATTTTTCATTAAAAGAAGAAGGAACTTTTAATTTCTTAAACGGAAGTTTAGAGGCTACTTTTGATTATTGGGGAGGTGGAGATGGAAGTGTTTTCCAAGAATATAGTTTTTCAAATGCCTCAGAAAATTCTAATTATGCTTTTTGTATAGCTCCTGCTTATGCTGAGTTTATCACAGATGCAACAATTAGTTATTATAAAACAGGATATGATCGAAGGGAATATTTATTAGATGATTATACTATTAATAATCAAACAGAAAATATTACATTATATTTATCTACTACTGCTTCAACAGATATATTTACCTTTACAGTAAGGGATGAAAATGATGATACTGTTCAAGATGCAATTATTAGAGTTCAGAGATGGGATATTGGAACAAATAATTTTTATACAGTTGGAACAATAAGTATGGCTGCAGATGGGACTGGAATAATAAATATGAGATTAAATGATGCTTGGTATAGGTATCAAGTTCTTTATGGTGGAACCTTGTATTTAACAACTGAACCAGTTAAAGAATCTTCTACAGCAAGAACATTAAATATTGATTTAGCTGCCGCTAATCCTTATGATCAATTTGGAGAAATAGATTATTCATTAACATATAATGAAGATACAAATATTACTATTTTTAGTTATGCAGATACTACTGGTGCAGTACAAGTTGGATGTTTAAGAGTATTAGAAATGACAGGATTAGGAAATAATGAGGTTTATTATTCTTGTGTTGAATCTACTTCTGGAACATTAAGTTATGAAATAAATGATTCTGGAACATATATTATTAGAGCAATTTTTAGATTAAATTCAGATTATGGGGGCGTAGAAAAAGTAATTGATGAAATTATAAGACAAGGAACCCCAGATAGATTTGTGATTATTGGTAAATATGGTTCTGTAATTAGTTTATTATTAACAGGAACTGCAGCAGCAATAGGCATTGCAGCAGGTTCAATTCCATTAGGTTTAGGATTAATAATGGCATCATTAGTTTTAGAAGGATTAATTGGTTGGTTAAATATATCCTCAGCAGTATTATATGGATTAATTTCCATAGTAATTCTTATTGCATTAAATTTAAAGAGGAAAGGTGGATAAATGGGAAAAGGACCTAATCTAACTTGGATATTTATTGGAATTGCAGTAGCAATAGTAGTTTTAACTATTGCATTTAGTTCTTATGAAACCTTTTTAACAGATAACAATGTTTCAATGGAAGCTTCTTGGGGTGAAGCTGAAAATAATTTAACAGTAATTCAAGATAATATATATGAATTAGGGGGAACTAGTGGAGGATTAGCTGATAGAAGTTTATTAAAAGATGTTTGGAATGCTGCTTCTGGAACCGTAAATGTATTTGTAATGGGATTAGCAGCTATATCTGAATTCTTTAGAATGATTGGAATAATAGATAATGTATTCGCGATAGTTGAAGGGGTAATTCCTGGATTAAATGCTTTATTTGGATTATTTACAATAATAATTACTATGTATATAAGCATTTCAATATTAAAAGCCAAAAGGGGGTCTTCTGAAAAAGCTTAAAATGACTGAAATATATTATGATGCTACTGTGGATGGAATAGGAATTGAGGGTTTTCTTAATTGGGCTAACTTATCTGTAGAAGGTTGGATGGCTACTGCTTTTTTATTCTTTATTTGGTTATCTTTTGTTTATGTAGGAAGTAAATCTGAATGGAAATTAGCAAATGTAATGGCATTTAGTTTCTTTATTTGTTTACTGGCTTCAATGATATTTAGTGTCTTCACAACTGTGAATATCATAGCAACTTTTGTAATTATATTTGGATTAGCTGGAAGTGTTTTGTGGAGTGTAATTGGAAAATGAAATTAGAAAAGAAAAAAGATATTAGTGAATACCTAATAGATATAAAGAAAAAAGGATTTAGGTGTTTAAAATGTGGTAATGAATGGATTCCAAGAAAAAAGAACAGTTTACCAAGAGTTTGTCCTAAGTGTAGAAGTTATAAATGGGATGAACCAAAAGAAATAAGATTAGAGCTTCCTGATATTAAGTAAATCTTCAACTAAAAAATGTAATTTTACATGATGTTTTGTACATAAGGGAATTATAAATTTAGAATATTCATATAAATCTTTTCTGTTTAAATTAAGATATTTTAAATGATGTAAATTTAATTTCTTTGGTTCTTTATTACAGATAAAACATTTATTCCCTACAATTTTTATTATTTCTTTTCTATGTCTTCTTGCCCATTTACCTTCTAAATATTTAATATCTTTACCACCATTCCCCAATCTTTTTTTATAAAGTAATGGATACTGAGATTCTTGATATTTAGCTTGTAATTTAATTAAATTATAAAAACGAGTATAAGATTTATTGCACTTACGACAAATACCAAGTTTTCCATAAACTTTATTCTTTCCACAAACACTACATAATTTAGATTTTATTCTCCAATTTTTTGATTTACATTTAGGGCAAATATTAGGATATTTATTTTGTTTTTTATATACTCTAGGAACCCATTTATGTTCGCATTTCTCACATTTAAATCCCTTAACTTTTACTTCAAATTCCATGTAATTATATTACTTTATAGGTATTTAAATGTTTTTGTTTTGTGTTAGTCTTTGAGGACAACCACTACTTATATAATAATTCTATAAACAATTTATGATTAAACGTAAATTAAATTTTCGGAGGACACTTTAAGTAATTTGTTACAATGGCATCAATGCAAAGTTTTATTGTAGGAATTGTTCTTGTTGGAGTGACTTTAGTTATTGGTATCTTTATCTCAGCCGAGATAGCAGATCAAATGACTGATGATTCAGCAGAACAAAATGCAGCTAATGATTTGGTAACAGCACTTGCAGGCGGTTCTGCATGGATAACTATCTTAGTGGTTGTAGGATTTGCTACAATCGTATTAGGTATGTTAACTCAAGGATTAGGGCAGAGCGCAGATGTAGCTGGTCCAGTTTATTAATTAGTTAGCTAATACCTCAATGGAAGTTATCCTATACTTTCTAACTCAATAGGATTAGTGGAAGAGTGACCAAGTTCCTCTTCCCTTAATATTAAAATTAAATGTCACGGAGGAAAATATAAACAAATGACTCAATTAATGAATAAGTTCATAATTTCAGTAGTTGTAATTGGAGTTATCTTAATAATGGGTATCTTTATAGCTTCAGAAATTCAAGATGTAACCAGGGAAAGTACAAGTGCATCAGTAAGTAATGAAACATTAGTTACTGTAACTGAAACCGGAGAATATTTAATACCTTATACTTATAATGATGTTGCATGTACTATTGGAATAGTTCTAAATGCTACTGACGATGTAGTAATAGGTGCAGGTAATTATACTCAAACTAATTGTTTATTGGCTTCTGCAGATGCAGAATTTAATAATACTGATTGGAATGTAAGTTATACCTACTCATATTCTGCTGATACAAATACTTCTGCAGCAGCAGGGGATTTAGTAACTGCATTATCTGGAGGTTCTGCATGGATAACTATCTTAATAGTTGTAGGATTTGCTACAATCGTATTAGGAATGCTTACACAGGGACTTAGTAGGAAAGAGGAAGAAATGGAAAGCGGATATGTTTATTAATTAATTTTATATTCGCTTTTTATTGAAAGTAATACTCATAAGGAGGTTTAACAAAATGAAATATAAAAAACACAGGATTGGGCATAGAAAGTATAAAAGTAGAAATAAAGGAGATTATGTTGATCTAACTAAAACTAATGTTAATGTTTCTAAAAAATCTAAAGTAGCAAAAGCTTATGATAAATTATCGGGATTTACTAAAAAACATAAATCAAAGGTTGGTGTTGCAACAAGAGCTGTAAAAGGTTATATTCAAGGTGCAAATGATGGATTAGATACTGCATTAGGAATTAGGAAAAGAGAACCTGATTTTGGAATGGTTACAAGAAGAAGGAGAAGGAGGTAAATTAACATGGCATCACATACTGCAAGAACCAAAACCACTGCTAAAAAAGCAGCAGAAAGAGCTAGAGATAAAGGATTTAGTGCTTCAATTTATAAAAAGAAAAAAGGTTATGGAGTTTCTGTAACTAGGAAATAATTTGTTAACTTACTAAAATGGGAGAAATAATCTTAGAAAAAGCAATTGAAAGAGAAAAGGGATATTTATATTATGTAGATGGAAAAGGAAATATTTGTCGTGCTAAAATGAGCCGTGGTGGAAGGAAAAAGAAATTAAATCGAGGACAAAAACTTTAAATATTTAGTTTTATAACTTTATGGTATGGCAGACCCTCAGAAATTAATTATTAGTATTTTATTAATAACTTAAAAAATAAAGAAGAAGAAATTGGAGTTTACTGATTATTCTAAACTAAAATTTATATCTAATCCCTTCTTATTTCTATTCTCACAAGGAATTATATTTTCAGTAGCAATATTATCAAACCAAGCATCTCTATCAAATAAACTTGGATTACTTACTGCAATTTGAGGTAAATAATTACAACTACAACTTCTACCCGTTTCTAAACCACAGACATAACAAGACCACTTAGAACCATATTTAGAACGATATTCATTTATTTCTTTAACATATTTTATCTGAACAAAAGCAATAAATACAATTGCAAGAATTAAAAAGATCGCTAATATTCTTGAAGCTATTGCTAATTTTCTTCTAAACTTTTCTTTATTTACTAAAGTAAGAATATCTGGTACCTTTCTATTTTCAGATTCCATTTTAAATTAACCTTATCCTTTGAATACATAATTCAAGTTGAGTTATTCTCCTATTTAAGTTATTAAAACCTTGTTTTATTGCTTCTTCAGTTAATTCTGGTTCAATTTCTTCTTCTGGTTCAATTGCAACTTTCTCTTCCTCTTCAACCATTGCAGCTTCTTCTTCCGCAACCCTTATCTTTTCTCTTAATTCTTCTAAAGTTTCTTTAACTGGAAGAGCTTGTATTGGTTGTGCTTGAACAGATTCTTCAACAGGTACTTCTTTTGTATCTTCAGGTTCATAAACTTCTATTTCTTGAGCTTCTTTTTGAGCAATTGGGGGAACTTCTTGTTCTTTAACAATTTCTGCTTTAACTTCTGCTAATTCATTATTTACTTCTACTATTTTCTTTTTCTTTAAAAATCCCATATCATATTACCTCCTTTTCAGTAATTCTTTTACCATCAATATCAAAATCTCCTAAGATATCATTAATATCTGCCTTAACATCTGTTTCAGCATGATTAATTAATTCCTTATTCTTTTTATAGGGTTCCATAGCTCTTTTTAATGGACCTAAAGTTTCAAAGGCTTTTAGAATAATAACAATCCCGATAACTAGGGTAAAACCCCTAGTTATCCAGGACATGTAACCACTTCCACTATAATTTATTATTATAGAGTATATCTGCCATGAAATAAAGCAACAAAATAATATTATTGTTACCTTTGTAATTTTATATCTAAAGACTAATGAAGCATAAGGGCTTCCTTTAATAGTTTGAAAGTTTTTTTTCACGTTTTTAATATTACTTAGAAAATTTGCCATAATTATTTCACCTTAATCCTAACTTTTCTCATTTGTCTTTTGAATACTATTTCTTGTAAAAAATGAGCAAGATAATAAATAATAAATCCTAAAACAAAAATAAATATTGCTAATCTAAAAAACTTTAACATTACAAATGCAATTTGTTGATAAGGTTCATAATATGTAAAAACCATAAACCAAAAAAATACAACTGCAATAATAATATTAAATTGAACTAAAACCCAACCTAATGCTTGTAAGCTTTTGCTATATTCTTTTAAGAATTTTAATGTTTTCATTGTTTTAGTTAATTTTCCATTCATTTTATTATTTTTTGTTTATTTATTAAAAATAACTTGCCATAGTATCAAACATGTTCAAAAAGGTGTTCTTTTTTTGAGTTTGAGGTGGATTAGGTCCTCTGGCTTGATTTGAAGGGGGTACACTGGCATATTGTGGTGTTTGAGGGGGCATTGCAGGAGGTAATTTCTGTATTTGGGGAGTATCATTAAATTCCCATAATGCCTTTCCATTTTCCACAATTACTTTTCCTTCTGGAAACTGCTGGAGAAAACTCATTAGGTCTACAGAATTTGAACCAGTTATATCTACTTTCATTTTTTTGCCCACCAATTCTTCTTCTTGCTTTTTTTTTTAGTTAATCTTTCTAATTCTAAAATATCTTCTGGTGTTTGTTCAGACTTATTAAAAAAATCATAACCAATCTTTTCCTGAAGTTTTAATACTGCTTTAATATATTTCTTTGGATCTTCTTCAAATTCAGTTATTTCTTCTTCAGTCCATTCAATTTTACTCCAAGCCATTGCAGTTGGGCTAATTGTTCTTTCATAATGGCAATGCTTTTCAGGATCAATTACCATTTCTTTTTCTAAAGATAATCTAGCATAAGGCATTCTTGCTTTTTTTAAAGTTAATAATAATCCTTTAAGCATTGGATGTAAATAATTATCGTCAGATATAAGTTCTTTTATTTGCCTTACATATAAATGGGGTGAGGCTTCTGCATTAAGTTTTAAAGTTATTTTGAATGGTTCCATATTATTTCTTAGATTTTGGTTTAATTAACGTTTTAAAATCAAAAAACTCTTCTTTTAATTTTTTATATTTAATTAATCTAATTAAACATATTGCTAAATCAAATGCAAATGCAACTATGAATACAATTTTCATTACTTTAATAATAGGTAAAATTGCTATCATGAAGTTTTTTGCGATTTCTACAGATATATTCAATAATCCAATATAAGCTAAAAATATGAATGCAAATAAGAAAAGGAACATATAAATAAATGTAGCTAATAAACTTCCATTAAAAAAATCATTTATTCTATTTTCTTTTTGCCTAAATTCAATTCTATCAAGTTGAGATAATTGATTAAACTTTTCCTGATTAATTTTCATTGTTTGAACCTCCTTTGTTATGTTTTTTTTCACATGCTTTAACATGTGCTTCAAAATTATAATCTAATTGTGCTTTAAATAATGAACGAAATTCCTTACCACAGTGAGGGCAAGTCTTCTTAAAAATAATATCACCTGTCATTTTATACCTAGTAGTAGTGGTAGGGATATATAAATGTTTCTTTTTAACTACGACACCATAGCAAATAAAAAATAATAAATTAAATCATTATTCCTAATAATTTATCTAGGGCAATTACCTTGTCCTCTTCCTGTTCTTGGACCTTTTCCTTGTGGACCTGTTCCATCTCCATTTCTTTGTAACATTTTTATTTAACCTCCTTTTTTTTTATTTTCTTTAAAATTCCTTTATATGTGCCATTACAATTTTTAAAAATTAATTCCATTTCACTTTTATTAATTTCTTTTGTTTCAATTTCCATTTTCTATTCTTACTACCCTACCCCCTTATATAAATGTTTCTAAATGATTTTTAACTACGACACCATAGCAATCTATTTATCTAAATTTAATTGCTTTTTCCATTAATGACTTCTCACCAGATTTTGAATAATTACTTGGCATTTGGGACCTTTTCATCCACCCATTAAGAGCAATTAAATCTGCCTCAGTGTAATTATAATATCTTCCAACATGGTGATTTCTCCAATGTCTTAGGATATGAAGGTTTAATTTATAGTTTCTAAAAAAATATTTATAAAGAGTATTATGTTGAAACTTAAATAAAGGATCATTATCTCCTTCAATTCTATCTAAATATTCATCAACTATTTCTAAAAGGGGATATTCTAAGGCATTTTCTTCAGCTAAAATATATGCTGTTTTAAATCTACTTTCAGGATGTCTTTTAGCCCATAAATCCCTTATCTTTTCAACTCGGGTTCTAATTATTATAAAATTTCTTCCTTCATATTCTCTTAATTTTATGTCCTTTTTAAGCATTCCAGGATGTTTATCTCCAGTTTTCAAGGTACATGAAAGAATTTCATTAACCCTACTAGAAGATAAATAAATTATGGATAATGCAGCCGCATAATCTAATCTAGTTTCAGCAATCTTTTTTAAAATTTTAATAACTTCTTGTATGTCTGGAGCTTCTTCTTCTTTTAATATATTATGAATAGCCCAAGGGTTTCCACGAAATTTATTAGCATGAATCTTAACTTTATCTATACTTTCTTGTAGGTTTTCAATTTTCTTTTCCATAAGATGTGTTACCTATTTTTTAATTACCCTTCTGTCCAACTAATACCTATTTAGTTTTAATTGCCTATTAACACCATGTCCAACAACTCTTTTAAAGTTATACTTTTTATTTTTTATAAATAATGGCACTTTTATAACTACGACACCATAGTAATAGAAAACAAACATTTATAAACTTTACCCTCTGTAAAATGTTATGGTTTACCATACTAAGAAACAAACTGAGAGTTCTATAAAGAGATATGATAAGAACCAAAAGCAAACTAACAAACTTTCTGAAACTGGGCAGTTCTCAGTTTCAAATAATATCCAAGCAGAGTACGACATGTGGTCTTGGATTTATCAAGAGATTGCAAACATAAGAATTAGAGTTAATCAATTAGGAATGATGGTTAGATTAAATAATGAAAATTCTCCAGATTATTTAGAAGCTTATCATTCAGATATTTATTCTTTATTACTTCCAATCTCTGTAGTTATTAGTGATGCGGTTTGGAGTGATGTAGAAAATATGTGGTTAGAAATAAAAACAAATATAAATAAGTATCTTAAACAGCGAGGAGTAATTCATAATAAAAAAATTCCATTTGAATTAATTAGAAGTTTAGATAAACTTTATCGTATTGCATTACTCGTGGCACAAAAAGGCGGATTAGGAATAAAAATTACTACTAATCAAAACTTTGAACAATCCATTGAAAAAATGATCGCAGGTGATTAAATTGAATCCTTCAGCTAAACAATATCTATTACCAAAAACAACAATAACTGTTGAAGAAATGAATTCTTTAGTTAAAGAAATTGAAGCATTTTATAAAGCAAGAGGAAATCCCACAATAAATATTTTTTGGTTAGCAAATATGATGCTTAGAAGATTAAGAAATGATAAAGATTTTTATGCAAATATTGAGGGTGAAACAGGAATGGGTAAAAGTAATTTAATTTTATTAATTTCATTATTAATGTGTAGATATGCTGGAACTTGGAAAAATAAAAGTAATGGAAAAATTGTTCAAGTTTATCCAAGAACAACCCCACTAAATAAAAATGATTGGGAACAATTAACTGTTAACTTTGATTTTAATAATAACATGTCTTTCTTAGATAAAACTGAAGAATTAAAAAATAAATATAATAATTTAGATAGATACATGCCTTTTATTATTGACGAAGGTTCAAAGAATTTACATAAGTATGGATGGCAAAATAAATTACAACAAATGTTAGTTCAAATGTCACAAACAGAAAGATATCAAAATAAAGCATTTTTTGTTTGTTTTCCAAATTTTAAAGAATTAACAACTACTTTTAGAAATGATAGAATTAAAATGAGATTATATATTTATCAGAGAAGTATGAATAGAAAATTTGCAAGTTGTATAATTAGTGTAAAAGATGTTAATAGGTGGAATTCAGATCCATGGCATATGGACGAAAATGCTAAAAATTTTGAATATGTTTTAAGAAGAGTTCCTGCGGCATCTAGAGGACCTCAACAAATTTTAAATGCAGAAAAAAAATTAAAAGGTTATGCTGGTAATTTTGAATTTCCTTCTATTAAAGATATTGCACCAAGGATATGGAAGATTTATATGAAATTTAAAATTTTAAACGCAACAAAAGAACAAGGGGGAGAAGAAGAAACAAAAGATTCAAGGCAAATCATGCGTTGGAAATATGCAACAAAACAATTAATGTATTGGGTAATTCAACAGCATCCGGAGTTCAAAATGGGAGATTTTGCTAAACTTACAAGTGTATCTAGTTCAACATTAAGTAAATTAAAAAGAGAAAATTTATTAATTGAAGACGAAAAATTAAAACAATTAAGAACTGAAACTTTATTAACTCCAAAAAATTAAGGACAATAAATTTAAAAACTTTATAAAACAATAACAATAAAATGATAAATAACAAAATTTTCTTAATATTATTTTCTTTACTTTTAATTAGTCCATTAATACTTGCAACAGTAGGATATAGTGAAACAGATTATGGTGTTCATTTTGAATCTCCTAAAGCTCCTACAAATTATTCTTCTGTAAATGTAAACAACTCAGCAACTTCTGATTATGCAACAAATGCCGGACAATTAGAAACTAGAGATACTGCAACACTTTATACTTATTTTAAAGGATTATATGATTTAATTTATTGTAAATTAACAGGTTGCACAATGGCAGGAGATATTGATATGGGTGAAAATGATTTAGATAATGTTGGTGATATTGAAGGAGGAGGAACTGGAAGTTGGTTTAATGAAAGTTTATTAATTTCTGGAGATAGTCCAATATCAAAAGATAGTAATGCAAATTTATGGATAAGAGCAGAAGTAAATTATGATGCTTGTATTAATCTAACAGAGGGAAGTACCTTGGGTATGGATATTTGTTATCTTGGTTCTGGTGGTGGTGGAAAATTTGTTATAAAAAATACTCAAGATGGAAAAGAATATATGACTATTGATAGAGATAGTGGAAATATAACTTTTCTTAATGATACTAGCTTTGAAAATGTTATTGTTCATAATATCACTACTGCAATAGTAACTGCTTCAGGATTTAGAAGCACATTTGGTGATGGAGCAATGGATATAAGAGGTGACCCTTGGTATTTTTCTGGTGCTGATTGGGAATTTGAGAGTAATGTTACTATTAATGGAAATTTAACAGTTGTTGGAAACATAACAACATCTTATTTTCTTGGTAATGGAAGTTTCTTAACAGATGTTGAAGGAACACTTTATTACTCAGATGAAGAATGGATAATTAAAAATACTTCAAATGGTTTTAATTTTAATGAATCAAAACTATCAACAATATATTATAATGCAACTCAATCAGAAGTAGTTACAGGAACAATTGATGGAGGAACTTTAGTAGATACTCAACATCCTGATGGAAATTATGATGGAACTACTTTTAATTTTACAGAAGCAAGTGGAAGTCCTGGATTAGATTTA
>Ga0222703_1000277_pt1 | contig 11862 bp, 18 predicted proteins | sample AntAcemetage1506_FD_179827 | JGI IMG/M metagenome (GOLD analysis project Ga0222703, IMG submission 179827) | Saline water microbial communities from Ace Lake, Antarctica - #1506 | ecosystem: Environmental > Aquatic > Non-marine Saline and Alkaline > Saline | place: Antarctica: Ace Lake...
ACAATTGGTGAGGCTGCAAGTTTCGCAATCATTTCCGTTCTGCGTGCAATATCCTCTGTCATATCGTTTCGTCGTTGTGTTGGAGTCCATCATGTCGTTTTCCTTTGTTGTTGTGATGTGAGGGCGGTGGTCGTCCCGCCCTGGGGCTAGGGCCTCTCAATAACGTAGCATTGCCCTCGGCATTCAATGATCCTCCATCCATTGCGGGTGAAGAGGGATAGTTGGTGCTCTCGGACAATTCGACGCTTGCTTTCGGACATTTCGATCCTTTCGTTTATAGCCGTTTCGGGGTCGTGTTTCGTCTCATTTTCTGGCGCGTATTAGGTCGGCACTGCTTCGGATAATTTGCCAGGGTTTCCCCTGCCTGCCGTCTTAATCCAGTTGTCAAAGATCGCCCGCTTCTACCCTATTATATAGCATTCTCTATGCCATGATACCATGTGCGCACAACCAAGTAGAGGCGGTTTGGTGTAAGTCGTTTAGGCTTAGGCGGTTATGGGTTCCGGCCTGCTGAAACTTTCTTTTCGGGGTGGCGAAAGTGCCCTAAAACCGGCGTTTTCTGCCTCAACTTCGCGAAAGTGGGAAGGTGGTTTCTTTTGGATGAGAAACCGGCAGGCCGATACCGCCGAAATCGGGCTCTTTCGTGCGGTTTTGGTCTGCATTGTCTTGGTTTAACCTGCAAAAGGGGGGCATTAAATTGGTGCGGCGGCCTCCGGCGGCAGGGCCAAGTTCACACAACTAAGTAAAACGGCCCGCGGGACTTGATTCCAAATTCCAACGTTTTTCCATCTGGGCAGATGTCGCGGATTGCACGCGAAAATCCTCGTTTCCGGTCGTCGCGTTTGTGTGCAAGTTTCGCGCCAAGAGCGTTTTTTTCCTCAACTTTGTATGTTTTATCCGGAATGGGCGCAAGATGGGCGCATTATGGGCGCAATTTGGGCGCATTATCGAGATTTCAAGGCTGTCTGCCTAAGACAATCCGCCAGCATCCTGAGAAGTGACCGGTTTGTATGCGGAATTGCCGTTTATAGGGGACGTGTCGACTGGAATGCCACTCCGCCGTCAATGCCTACTGATTGGTTGGAGTTTTCTTTGATCGAATCAGCTTGCCTGATCCACGACAGTTGGCCTTGTTTTGTCGGCGTCCGCGGTGGACTTCCTTTCGTCCGTCTTGTCTGACTCGGACCTGCTTTCCGCATGAAACGCAAATGACCCAGCCCTCTTTGTAGACGTAGCCCGGGGGGTACCTCTTATCATTGCTTCTGTTGTTGGCTCTTCGTTCTGAGTCTTCCCATCCGTCCCACGCCGGCCACTGGGCGGCGGGTTGCCGTGTGTTGGCCGTCCGCGAAGCGGGCGTTTTGTCTGGATTGAATGAAACTTCGCTCATGGGGTGAATGGTCGCAAAATGTGTGGAGTCCGTCAAGCGATCGGAGCCGTGGCGACGGCCGAGGCAAGGCTGTCTGGCGATCCGTGAGGGAGGTACGACTGAACGGGTTGCCAGAGTGCCTGGGTGTGTTTGCGTCGGCATCGAGGCGCTGTATTCGGTGCTTCGGTTGCCGGTGGGCGGTAACTTCTGTATTTGGTTGGTTTGGCAGAGTCAGCCTGTCTCCGACGTTTGTGCAGGCGCTTTGGGGGTGGAGGGGGAAGCGGCTGTCAAGCGGCGGAGTCTGGCGGGTGTGTGCTTGTCGGGGGCGTCGGGCGTCCCGTCTCCGAATGCGAGTTGTACGAGCATTCTGAGTGGGGGCGGCTCGGCAAGGCTTGGTTGGTTGGTTGGTTGGTTGGTTGGTTGTCGCCCGGCGCGCAGCGCCTCCTTCGCCTGTTCGAGCGAAGCGAGTTTCCGGGTCTCCGGGTCTCGGGGCCGGGGGGAATCGGGGGCGTTCGGGGTCGTTGGTTGATTTGCAGAGCCCGAGCATCGCCTGTCTGAGTGTATCCACGAGTCTCTCCCTTGCCTGTCTGAGCGAAGCGAGTTTCGTCGCCTGTTCGAGTGTATTCACGAGTTTTCTGCAGTGGGTAGGCTTGGTTGGTTCCGCTGTTGGTTGCGTGCGCGTCAAGCGGGGGTAGGGGGGCAGCCAGCCCCCTCCTCAGTGGCGAGCTCCTCCCCCCGCGCGCGAAAGCGGGGAGCTACGCCGCTCATACTCCCCCTGTATTCGGGGGGCGGGGGGGGGACTGTGTGTGTATGTGAGCGAAGCGAACTCGAGTGCGATGGTTCGTTTTCTGTCGAGCGGTGACTGTGCTTTGGTTGTCGCCTGTTCGAGCGAAGCGAGTCTCCTTCGCCTGTCCGAGCGAAGCGAGTCTCCTGGGCGTCGGGCGGCGGGTGTTCAGGCGTCTGGGTTTGTGTGGCGCGTCCGGTTTTAGTTTGCGCGTGTGACGTGGTTTTGTGGCGGCGACCGTTTGTGTTGCCTGTTCGAGCGAAGCGAGTTTCCCTGGGCGGCGGTGGATGTGTGGCAAGGTGTGTGCGCGGCGATTGTTGGGGCCCGTGTGCGTTTTCGGAGGGATTCGGTATTCCGGATCCCGTGATTTTGACTAAGGGCAGTGCTGACTGAACAGAACACCTTTTTATGCGACGTTCACGGGTTCCCAGCTTGCTGGGGTTCTGGGCACGTGTGAGGGTATTCCCGAACGGACGCATAAAAAGTGTTCTGTGTAGTCAGCAATTGATAGCAGTTGGTGTGACAGGTTCCCCCTGGCGCTCCAACTGCCTGCCCGCTTCCTTCTGGGCCCGAGCGAAGCGAGTGGGGGGAATTGGCCGAACTCAGTCGATCGGCTCAGACCGGGGGTTGTCGACTGAGGAACGAGGGAGACGTTCTCCGGTCGGAGGCGTTCGGCGGGAGGGCATCTTGTGAGAGCGTCGCACATTCTTTGTCAGAATGCGAGTGTAACGAGTGTTCGGGCAATGTGTGTGCGGTAGGGCGGTTGCCGTTTGGGCTTGAGCTTCTGCCGGACACGGAAGCACTTGGCGTGATTCTTGGCTTCAAGCAAGAATCATGACAGGTGCGGGTCTGCGTAAACGGCAGCGATGCGTAGCGAGCATGGGGATACGATTGGTTGCCGGTTACGGATTGGGATTGCCAGTTGAGGAAGGACGTGGCGCGGAACCTGGCTTCAAGCAGGTTCCGTGTACACGTCCGGGGTAGCCGGAATGGCTCCAGCGGGATGGTCGCCTGTCCGAGCGAAGCGAGTATCCTAGTCTTTGTCTCCCGTGTCTCGGGATGAGCGTGAATCGTAGGTTTGTGGTGGTGGGGGCGTGTTTCTTTCTGTAGACAGCCTCAGGCGTCCGTATTGGGGGTGCCAGTGGCATTGCGGTAGTCTCGACGTAGTTAGGACGCTTTTTGGGGGCGTCGCCCTTCAGGAGGCTTCTAAGGGTCTTCAGCGATGCGGTTCTGTTGTTTCTTTCTGTGGATGGTCTCAGGCAGCAGTATTGGGGGCGTCCGTGGCGTTGCGGAGGTCTCTACGTGGTTAGGTGGCTCTTTGGGGCCATCGCCCTTCAGGAGGCTCCTAGAGGCCTCTAACGACGTGATGCGGATTTCTGTGTCTGCGTGAAAGCCGTCATACGGTTCTTGCGTCACACGACGATTATACCTGGCTATCAGGATCGCCCTGTCGATCTCCCTGAGAGCGATGTTGTGCTGTGTTGGCATAGCGGAGAACTCCTGTTTAGAACTGAAGCGGTGTGGCCTTGCGTTTGCGCTCGTCGAGGAAGCTGAGATGTTTTGAGAATGCAGCGAGTTCGCTTTCCCACTTCGGCGTCTCATCGGCAGCTGAGTAATTGATGTTGCCCTCGGTGAGTGCGCACCATCGAGAGACCGCTCCAGAATACCTTGCGAGCTGATCGCGGGTAACTTGGTTTTCCCTCGTCGTCTTCTGAGTGTTAGACATGAGCGATTCCTTGGGGTTCGTGGCTGTGTTGAGACAGCTGGTGATCTGGTTGATGGCGTGTGGTAGGCGGCGTAGGTTGGTGCAAAATATTCGAGGGAGGTAGGGCGGAGCGTACACGCCCGACCTCTATATATTTATATATGGGGACACGCGCGGTTTCGCGCGTGTTGCTAGTGACACGCGCGGTCGAATCCGAGTGTGCCAAATGAGGCAAACACGTGTTTCTTTCTAACTCGCGCGTGTTGCTAGTGACACGCGCGGTCGAGTTTGGCCCTTTTGTGAGACTGCTCCGTAAACCGCGCGTGTTGCTAGTGACTACGCTTGTTTGCATTAGGACTTCTCCTTGAAGAGAATCACTCCATGCTTATGGACATATTTGTTGTGGCGTTTGATGCGGTTCCGAGCTGCATCATCCGAGAGGTTGAGTTCCCCTGCGATGTCCTTAACTGTGGCTGTTCCTGGCCCTCCACAGGTCTCGACGGCTTTCTCTGTTTCCGCTTTCTGGGTGTCGGCTTTATCTTTGGCATGCTCATCTTTTGCCTTCTGAGAAGCCATCCACGGTGGGACCTCTCCGGATGCCTTGGCGTCCTGCAGTAGCCCCCACGAGTCGTCGCTGTGAGTGGGGTAGTTGAACCACACTCTATGAGGCTCAGGCGTGGCAAACTCTCTGAGAGTTCCCTCGATACGCCATCCCGACATGCGCTTGCCGGTCTCTCTTGCCGTGAATGCTGCAGTGGCTAGGATGGTGGCCTTATCGTTCCACTTGGCCTGAGCTGCTTTTAGATACCTTGCTGGTTCTGCACGCTCTAGTTCGTCTATATCTGCGGGGACGGCGCCAAAACCTCGAATAGCTGTTTCGATGTTGGAGCAAACCACCTTTGACACGATCTGCTCTCTCCGGTCCTTGTCGATGTCCAACTCAATGAAGTCGAGTACTGCATCCGGATCCCGGCCGAAGACTCCGCTCCCTGCGGCTCGGTCGATTGATCTTTTCTGGCCCTGGGCTCCTTTCGAGTGGTGATGACAGTAGATGACAGCAGCGTCGAGGGTGGCAGCAATCTTGTCGAATTGATTACAGAAGGTTGCCATATCCTCTGCGCTATTCTCGTCACCAGTCTGAACCTTATAGATTGGATCAATGACTACGGCGGCATATCCTTTCTTATTGGCTCTTCTGAGTAGCTTGGGGACTAGTCGATCGAGAGGTACAGAGTGACCGCGGAGGTTCCACACGTCAATATTGTTGATGTTGTCCGGAGTCCAGCCTAATGCCTGATATACGTCTTTGAACCGATGCCAGCATGACCGTGAGTCGAGCTCAAGATTCAGGTAGAGAACTGAGCCTGACTTGCAATCTAGCCCCATCCATTTGCGCCCCTCTGCGATCGCAATGCAAAGCTGAATGAGCGCGAAGGACTTGCCTGCTTTTGAAGGACCTACGATTAGGAGCTTGTGGCCTACTCTGAGCACTCCCTTGATCAATTCGTCCGCGAGTTCTGGTAGATTGCCCCAGATTGACGCGAGTGACTGCGGATCCGGGAGGTCATCTTTAAGGTCTTCAATCCAGTCAACCCAGTCGGCCCAATTGCGTTTGCCGCTCTGGCCGGTGATGGTATATTGCGGCTTTCCGTCACGAGAGATGCCGGGCAGTCTTGAAAGCCGTGATGGATTTCGGTTGGAGCGGTCGACCTGGAGCCCATTCTTCTCTGCCACTTTATAGAGATAGTCCACCCTCTTCCGGTATTCATCTTTATCCGCTGCGTCAACGCGGACAAGGGCGTGAATCGACTTGTTTCCGCTGTGGACTATTGTAGTGCATGGAAGTTCCAGTTCTTGGACGATCGCAAACTGCTTGGTCACGTCATCTGCATCCGCTTCTAAAAGAGCGTGTCTGAATGATGTGACGTTCTCGTCCCTGACGCCCTCACCATCGAGTGGGTTTATCCGTATCCACGCGCCTACCTCTGGTTTTGAGTCTCCGATGACCTTGCCGATGTCGCCATCGCACTTGCCGAGGGCTTCCAGTAATTGGCCCGCGGTGCGTGCGCTCATCCCCTTTTGCGGTACCCACTTGTCGATTCGCTCATTGTACCACGTTTCGGTGACGATGCCGACGAGCTCTTCTGATTCGAACATGACTTCCAAATAGCGTGCGAAGTCGTTTTTCTCCCAGTCTGGTGCAGGAGGAGGAAGTTCCGCGGTGTCAATCCAATTGGTGTCGATCACCGTGGGCACTTCTTGCTCTGTCGCCACTGCCTTTGGGTTTCCGATCGGGATCACGTCTCCCCATCCCATTTGCCCGTCTGGGTTCTCATCAAATGACCATGTTTGCTTTGGGACCTCTCCGCCGGCGTCCTTCACCATTTGGACTAGAGATGCAATAGTGATGCCTGCGGATCCGTTCCCGCGAAACGATTGCCACTTCTCTTCGCATTCACCTTTGTTGTGCCTGGCTCCATCCTTTCGGCTCCATTGGTCGAATTCGTTGACCGAGCAACCGGAGTTTTTCAGTGCCATCCCGACGTGAAGCCATTCTTCATACGCAAGATTTCGCGGGTCAATTTCGTCAAGGCAGGCTCGCGCCCTATCAGTGTCTTTGGTCATGGTTTCTTATTCCCTTTTGTTTCGTTGTTGAAATCAATTGCGGTATTCCATGCGAGTCGTGCAATATTATGTGCATGCGACTCCATGTCATCCCTTTTGCTGGGAACGCCCACTGAGCCAACGGAATACCACCACAGTTCGAATGGGGTCATTGCGGCGATTCGTTTTTGGATGTTTTTGTCGATGACGGTGTATTCTGCTCGGTCTTCGCTCATTGGTTTAACTCCATGTCTTCTTCGTGTACTACCATATCGCACCGCGGGCATGCCCACTTAACGCCTGATGTGATTCTTATCCCGTTTGGTGTTCTCTCCCATTGCATGCGCACATTGTCATCGCTTCCCGACCAGTCACAATGTGGGCATACAAGCGGGACTATTAGTTCTCGATTGTTGTCTGGCATTTCCTTGCCTTTCGTATCGCTGCCGTTAATGGGTGCTTGTTTTGGTTTGGACGATGCCCCAGGTGCCATTGATTGCAGTGCGGACATAAATAGGGCTGCAGTTCTTTTCGCATTTTCCGCGGTCGTTTGCCGAGGGATTTCAATGCTTGCGTCCTGTCGTTATATCTTTTTTGGTGTCGCATTGATATTTTCTATTGCCCTTGCTGCTCATGGGGCCTCTCGTTTCTGTCTTAGTGGCTCGTCTGGGTTATATGGGACAGCCGTTTCGACCTTCTCGCGGTGATAGGCTTCGAAGAAGGGCAGCAGTGAAAATCTCGCAGTACTCGATGGCTCCCACCCTCGGATATGATGCAAGACTTGGCGTTCTTCTCCGAGCCGGTCGCGCACTATGTAAATCATCTGGGCGTCACGCGATATTAACTGAGACTCCACCCATCCCGGACGCCAGAAGCGGCGAACTAGACGTTTGAGGTTACATTCTATTTTCCTCCCGCTCGGTGTTGGCTGGTGAATCTCGGCGACGGGCTTAGGCGTGGTCGTGATGATCTCTATGACCTCAATTCTTTTTCTGTCTGTCCATACTAGGGCTCTGCACGTCGTCTCGGTTCCGGCTTTCGCGGTATCCACGCCTGTGACACGCTGAGGAACGTTTGACTCTGGTGAGTGTTTCATGTTGTTTCTTCCTTGTGTTTGTCGCTTGTTCTGAGAGTGAACTCCACAACCCAGAGTAATGGATTGGCGCTCCATGAAATGTCGGCGCCGTTGGCTCGAGGGGTTCCATTTATTGAATCCCATAGTGAACTGAATGAGTTGGCCGGTGAAAAAAAACCTGGGCCGCCTGAGTAGTCTTTCCATCCCATAGATCGCATGGGCCCAATGTGGGTGCTCTGTTCAATGCCTTCGGCAATGGCGTCTTTGTCGCTGATGTTCTGGAGGCGTTCGACTCGGATGCTGTTGATGTCCAGGTCCATGCGGCTCGCCCAACGCGGCATGAAGATCGAGGGGCGCCATTTCGTCTCGTACATCTCATCGTAGATGCTTGCGCGTTTATCGTTTCGCGTGAACTTGTCGGCCTTGTAGTGGATTCCCCATGTTCCGAAACCGTGAGATTTGAACGTTTCCCTTACCCAGAGGCTATCCCCTGGCGTTCCGTATGGCGACGTGACTATATCGAATTGAGGGAAGTCGGTGCCGACTCCTGTCCTGATGAATGCCCCAAACTTTCCTTTCTTCGGGTGAGTGGATTTTATTCGCCCGAGGGTTCCGTCTGGCTCCCATCCTGTTGGAACTTTCATTATCCTGCGTGTCTGAGTCTTCTGGCCGCTTAGGATGGCTCTTACCATCTCGCCTTTGAAAAGAATTGGCTTTTCCATTACGTTATCTCCCTCATGTTTGGTTCTATCCACGGTATTCCGAGCATCTTAAATAGTTCGGATTCCTCTGCAACCTGAAATGCTTCACCATTTTTGTAGAGGATCCCGCCTTGCGAGTGGTAGCCAAGCTGGGACCATCGGGCTGCTATGCGCATTGCGCTGAATGCCGCGCTTCCGGTCCGGATTGCCATTATTACTCCCCAGTTTTCATGGGTGGCCATGAATATGTCTACGTTTATTCCGTTTGATGAAATGCGCTGCGTGTACTTCCCTGTTGGTTCCCCTTTGATCTTTGTCATTGAATTTACTTCCGAACAGTAACCTGGGTCGCGCATAGGCTCGTCTGAAAATAGTCCTCCCATGACGGTTTTTGGGATGCAGACTATTTCAATGTCTCCGACTTCGGACCTTTCCCTGCGGATGCTGCCGGCGATTGCAATTCGATCGCAGTGGGGCCCTATTAGCTCAATGATGCGTAGGGCTTCCGCCTTTGCGTAGTCGTATGGGTATTTCTTTCCTTCGCTCATTGCGGCTCCCCGCTTCCGTTGATTTCGACTAGGGCTTTCTGCGCCACGCAATCTGCGTTGTAGTATGCCTCGTGGTCTGGCCCACCCCTTGCCGATCTTATCCTTTTCAACGCAGCGCTCGCCGCGTCCAGCTTTTCACGCAGGTCGTCGCGCTCTTTGATGCTAGCGGTCATCTCATCTGCCCATGCGTCTGCCGCATAAGTCAACCGCCCGATCTCCGCCGCCTGATCCTTGTTGAGTACGTGTGCGTCTGATAACTCAACACGCATTCGCTCCAGAGCCTTAATCTTGTAGTCCCTCCCATTGTCGTCGGCTGCGCGGGTGGGCACATCCTCCGACCATAGATAGTAGTTCCCAACTCGCTGGCACGTTAAACATGGTTCGTTCATTCCTGATTCCATATTGTCTATATATCGGCATGTCTCACACGCCCTCAGCCCCTCGCGCTCCGTTGCCCCTGTTTTCTGTTCGTCGCTCATCTCGGTTGCTCCTGTTCTGGCGGTTGCTTGCGTTTCTGATCTTCTTGGGGTTCGGCGATGGTCATGCAATTACAAGGGCCGTTAATTTCTCTCTGACTCTCTATTCTGCGCTCATTCTGCTGGCGCAATATATCTTATGCCTTGATTTGTGGCGCAGACTTAGCGTTTGGCAAGACGGGCATATATTCTCCCCGTTAGGAACACTGCCGGACCAATCACATCTCCAACAATACGCGATGTGAATGTTTGTTTGCTTCTCGGTCATCTCGTTTTCTCCCTTTGCTGGCCTCTGATTTTGCCCGTCTGAATGGTGCACTCCGCCGTAATCATTGTGGCACTCTTCCGCCCACGCATCGAAACATTCATCATGCGCGTAGACCGTAGATCGTTGCCCGTCTGCGTACCATAACCAGCTCGCGTACTTGTCGCCAATCGCTATAGCTTGCCCGCACCACTCACAGCAGCGAATCTTTCAGCGCCTCTTAGTATAGTGCGCCGTCATTCCCGCGTACTCGCTCATCTCGTTTTCTCCTGTTTGCTATGTTCTGTCGTAATCTCGCAATCATTCTCTCCGTCAGACCATTGCTCGTGCTTCGCGTGACACTCCTTGATCGAACTCAAGAAGCCTAGAATCATGTCAGCAATCAGGAAGTCTGGAGTATCCAAGTCTGTGTCAATGCCGTGTCGGTTGATCAGGTCTGCCAGTTCTTTTTTTGATTTTCAATTTAGTCACCTCCTCTGTCGGAACGTCTGAGGTATCTGTGACGATGTTCGGGAGTCCTGAATTGGTGGCCTGACCACCGTTCTCACGGATAAACGTGTCGATATTCTGCAAGATGCCAGCCATGCCATTTAGGAAAAATGTTCGGTCGATTTCCCCTGTTGAGTAGTGGGCTAGAAACGTGTAGGCCGTTCGGAAGATGTGACCCAACGCCCATGCTTGTGTTCTGGTTATCTTCTGCATGATTCTCCTTTGCTATGTTCTGTCGTAAGTTGTGGAGAATGTTAGAGCTTCTGTAGCTCACACATTATGCCACAATCGTCGCATATCGGCCCCGCGTGACGCCCACGCTCTGGGTCAAGTTCATCCAGATACACACCCTTGATACAAGTGCCGCCTATTCGTCGCTCCATAGCCGCTCTCGAAGCGAATACGGCAGGGAAGTCCACCCGTATCTTGTTCCAATACCCCATACCGCCCTTGAGACACCCTATGCAGTTGTTGTTGTGGTATCCCATTTCGTACATGGCTGGTCGTGCTATGCCCGACGCCTTGAGAATCTCGTGTGCGGCGGCCTTGTGTATGCCTTGCTCGATCAATGGGAAACGGTGCTCAACGTCACGCATGATCTCACGGAGGCGGTCGGCCCTGTCTACTTCGGTCGCGTCCATTCCCCAGATGTATGTCAGCTTCTCACCGCGCTCGATTTGCTCTACTTCCCATTCCCTTCGGACGCGCCGTTTCAACCAACGGGTGCAGTTTGCACCGTGGGGGCCATTGACGTAGCGACTACCGCCAGCGGTTACCGCGTTTTCAACGTTCTTGTATGGCGATGCGAGGAATTGTATCTTTTTCCCAATCCACTCTTGGCAATCTTCTATGAACCGCAGTGTATCTGGGTGCTGATCTTCAATGTGCGTATAAAGAATCTCGTCAACAACGCCATCCAGAACCGCCAGCTTGGTAGCGACCGCGCTTGATACTCCCGCGCTGAACCATGCGACTGTCTTTTGTTCGATCATAACTCTCCTTGTGTCGGATTGTCGCTAAACGGGAATCTCGGCTCATATACCAGCCCGTAATGCAAGACAAACTCAAACTCGTCATGCTCGGTAAGGATAACTGCGTAAGGTCTGCCATCACTTGCAGTCACGTTGTCCACCATGTACCCGAAAGACCAGTCTTTTGTGGTCATGGGTTGAGGAACTTTATAGTCCAGCTTCTTTCTAATCGGTATTTTCATTAGCATCCTCTGTCGGAATCTTGCGTTTGCCACAACATTCGCACCTTGCTCCATCGGGTATCTTGTCGAAGCAGACTCCGTACTTCTCCAAGCTCCATACCCAAGCGTGATAACCCAAGAAGCAAAACAAGTGATTCCACCATCTTGACTTTTCGGGTTTGCCGCCTAACTTGAATCCAATCCCGTTGCTCTCTATTCTGCTCCCGTCTGGAAGTATCTTGCTCATTATTCACGCCCTTTATTTATCACATCTGATGTCGTAAGTTATGGTGAATCAGTATCCTTGCACTTGCTTTGGATTCTTGCCGTTGACCATTAGAGATATACCCTCTCGTTTGGCAAGCTTCCGCTCAAACTCTTTCAGTCCGTTATCGTCGGCATCCAGATACTCTCTGTCGAAGGTGTCTAAATCAACACCGCCACCACCGAACACTTCATTCCTCATGCGCAACGCCTGAATAGTCATCTCCTCGTAACCCTGCGCCGCAAGCTCTGTTGAGATATAATCCTCAACCCTCTTACCATCGAACTCATTACGATTGCTCCTTCTATTTTTGCTTGCTTAATATCGGTATTAGGCAGAACAGAGCTTCTGCATATTAACTTAGTTCGACCTCAGCGGCCTATGCAGCAACT
>Ga0222703_1000284_pt1 | contig 11748 bp, 15 predicted proteins | sample AntAcemetage1506_FD_179827 | JGI IMG/M metagenome (GOLD analysis project Ga0222703, IMG submission 179827) | Saline water microbial communities from Ace Lake, Antarctica - #1506 | ecosystem: Environmental > Aquatic > Non-marine Saline and Alkaline > Saline | place: Antarctica: Ace Lake...
TTGCTGATGGATTGAATATGATACGAAATGCCAAGAAGGCAAGAAAAGAGATAGTGGTAATCAAAAGAATTTCAAATCTTTTAATTGAAGTTTTAAAAATTATGAAACAAAAAGGAGCAATAAAGAGATATAAAATAAATGGAAAGGACAAATCTTTAGAGATAACTATTGGAGATTTATTTGAATGTAAGGCTATTAAACCAAGATTTAGTGTTGGAAAAAATGACATTGAAAAATACAGAAGAAGATATTTACCTGCGAGAAATATTGGTATAATGATTGTCTCAACTAATAAAGGGTTGGTTACACATGAAGAAGCTCAAGAAGAACAAATAGGAGGAAGCTTAGTTGCTTATTTTTATTAATGAAAAGAGAAATTATTCAACAAATTGAAATTCCCGAGGGAGTAGAAATAAATATAGACGAAAATAAGTTGATTGTTAAAGGGGAAAAAGGGGAAAATGAAAGAGAGTTTAAGATAGGAAAACTTGATTTTCAAAAAAAAGATAACCTAATTATTTTAGGGCATAAAAAAGCTACAAAAAATGAAAAAAAGATGATAAACACAATTGCTTCCCACATAAGAAATATGATTAAGGGCATAAAGGAAAATTTTGAATACAAACTAAAAATATGTTCAAGTCATTTTCCTATGACTGTAGATTTACAAGATAATGAAGCAACAGTTAAAAACTTCCTTGGTGAAAAAATACCTAGAAAAGTAAAGATACCTAAAAATGTTGAAGTTGACATTCAAAGTGGAGTAATAACAATTACTTCAAATGATAAAGAATCTGCAGGACAAGCAGCAGCTAATTTTGAGAAGGCTACTAAAATTAGAAATAAAGATCGTAGAATTTTTCAAGATGGAATTTTCATCACAAATAAAGCAGGGAGGGAAATGTAATGACTTTTTTAAGAAGAACTTCAAACAGGTATTCTAAATTAGGGAAAGGGCGAAAGAAGAAACAAATTTGGAGAAGACCTACTGGAAGAGATAATAAAATGCGAGAAAGAAGAAGAGGATATCCTGCTAAAGTTAGTATTGGTTATAAAAATGCAGAGAAAGAAAAAGGAGTTGTTATAAAAAGTCCAAAAGAACTTGAAAGAGTTGATAAAAAATCTATTATTATCGTTGGTAATGTTGGGAAAAAGAGGAAAATAGAAATAGCAAAAAAAGCAAAAGAATTGAAAATTCAATTATCAAATTTAAATGTGAATACATTTCTTAATAAAAATAAACTAAAGAAAAAAGAAAAAGTTAAAGCAAATTCACGTAGTGATTTGCATAAAGAAAAATCTAAAGAAAAAAAACCTAAGGAGGCTAAGAAAGATGAATCTAAGTAAAAAGAAATCACTGGCTGTAAAAACATTAAAAGTTGGGAAAGACAGAATTTTATTTGTAAAATCAAGATTAGAAGATATTAAAGAAGCTATAACAAAACAAGATATTAAAGACCTTCAAAAAGATGGGGCAATAATTGTAAAAGATGTTAAGGGAAGAAAAAAGAATTTGAAGAAGAAAATAAAAAGGAGCACAGGAAATATAAGGAAAAAAGTAAATAAAAGAAAAAGAGAATATATTACTATGACAAGAAAATTAAGAAAATATGTTAAAGAATTAAGAAATCAGGGGAAATTATCAAGAGAGGAATCTCAAGATATTCGAAAAAAAATAAGGAACAAATATTACAAAAGTTTAGGAAATTTAAAAGAAAATATTAGGGGGGCGAAAAAATGAAAGTAGGAAAGCGGAGAAGAAGAGAAGCAAAAACAGATTATGTGAAGAGAATAAAGCTCTTAAAAAGTAATTCTCCAAGACTTGTATTTAGAAAAACAAACAAATATTTGATTGCCCAATATATTATTAGTAAAGAAGCAAAAGATGAAATAAAATTAGGTGGAAATTCTAAAGAATTATTAAAATTTGGTTGGCCAAAAGAATTTTCAGGAAGCCTTAAATCTATTTCTGCTGCATATTTGCTTGGTGTATTAATGAGTAAAAAGATAAAAGAAAAAAAATTAGAAAAACCAATAGTTGATTTTGGTATGATTAAAATGATTCATAAAACAAAAACATATGCTTTTTTAAAAGGATTAAAAGATAGTGGTTTAGATATTAATTGTGATGATAAATTTTGTCCTGATGAAAATAGATTAAAAGGGGAACACATGAAAAATAAAATTGCTTTTGAAGAAATTAAATCAAAAATAATAACAAAATAAAATGGCAGAAAAAGAACAAAAAGTTGAAAGCTCACCGAACACAGTCGCTTCGCCTGAACAAAAAATTGAAGAGTCTAAAAAAGATGAATACGCTGAAGTTCCAGAAAAAGTTTTAGATAAATCAGATTTAGAAGAACTAAAAAAAATGGAAAAAGAAAATGGAGAGAAAAAAGAACCAGAAAAAAGAACACGCGGAAGAAGAGGGGAACCTACAAGAGAAGAAATTATTGAATCCTGGGATCCTAAAACTAAATTAGGTGAAGAAGTAAAATCTGGTAAAGTTAAAAATATTGATGAAATTTTAGATAATAAAAGAAAAATCCTCGAGTCTGAAATTGTTGATTCTTTAATTAATTTAAAATCTGATTTAATTTCTATTGGGCAGTCAAAAGGTAAATTCGGCGGTGGAAAAAGAAGAGCTTGGAGACAAACTCAAAGAAAAACCAAACAAGCTAATGTTCCAACTTTTTCTGCAATGGCTGTTATTGGTGATGAAAATGGTCATGTAGGTATTGGTTATGGAAAATCCAGGGAAACCTTACCCGCAAGAGCTAAAGCAACAAGAAAAGCAAAGTTAAACATAATAAAAGTAAAAAGAACCTGTGCTGGTTTTGATTGTGATTGTTCTGAATTACACACTGTACCATTTAAAGTAACTGGAAAATCTGGAAGTGTAAAAGTTACATTAATTCCTGCTCCCCAAGGAACAGGTTTGGTTGTTGGGCGTGAGCTAAAAAAGATATTAAAATTTGCAGGTGTAAAAGATGTTTATAGTAGAACATCTGGAAGAATAAGAACTACTTTTAATTTTATTAAAGCTTGTATTGATGCTCTTGAAAAAACTAATTTGGAGATTAAAAGACAATGAAAGCAAATATAAAATTTTCATTCATCCAAAAAAATATTGGAGGTTATTTTGAATGATTACAGTAATAAGAATAACAGGAGATGTAGGTTTAAGAAAAGATGTGGCTGAAACTTTAAACAGATTAAGATTAAGAAGAAAATATAGTTGTGTGGTTTTTGAAAACCTTACTAAAGAACAACTAGGTATGATAAAAAAAGTAAGAGATTTTGTTGCTTTTGGAGATATCGACGAGAAAACATATAAAAAACTTGTAGAAAACAGAAAAACTAAGATTAAAAACTTCTTTAGACTTCACCCTCCTAGGGGTGGAATTAAAACAAAATTACATTTTCCAAAAGGAGTTTTAGGAAATCACAAAGAAAAAATAAATGAATTGATTGAGAGGATGCTGTAATGAAAACAAAAATAGAGCTTAAAATTGGAAAGGTATATTCAATTTATGAAGAAGAAAGCAAACATAGAGATTATTCTTTTGATGCGTTTTATATTGGCAAAAAAGCTGGAGAAGATATCTTTGCTTCAACACATACAAGAGAACAGATTATTCTTTATGAAAAAATTAAAAACAAAATTGGCCCAGAAATATCTGGAAAATTTGCTGTCTCTAAAATAGAAACTAAACCTTCAAAATTAGAAGAAACATACCTCAAAGATAAATTAAACGAGTGGGTGAATAATAAAAATGTCGCTTAAAAAAACTAAAAAGAGAACCAAATCAAGCAGAATGCACGGAAGGAAAATGGGAACTCATGGTTGGGGAGCAAGAAAAAAACATAAAAAAACAGGACATAGAGGAGGAAAAGGAATGTCAGGAAGCGGAAAGCGAGCAGATCATAAAAAAACTCTTGTAACTAAACTTTATGGACATGGTTATTTTGGAAAGCAAGGAATTACTAGTAAAGGAACTCAAAAAGACAAAAGCAACAGAATAAATCTTCAATTAATTGAAAAAAATCTTAAAAAATATGGAAAGAAAGTGGGTGATAAATTTGAAATTAATTTAAAATCATATAAGATACTAGGAACAGGCGAGGTGCTCCAAAAAGGAGTACCCCATAAAGGGGCAAAAAACAAATTAATCATAAATGCTAGAGGGGCTTCTAAATCAGCAATAGAAAAAGTGAAAAAAGCTGGAGGAGAAATCATCCTTGTTAGTAGTTCTTCTAAAAATCAAACTAAAACAAGTGAAAAAATTATTTTGCCTGAGAAAAAATTGAAGAATAAAACAAATGGCAGACTTTAAAAGCATATTTAATTTAATTCCTGAAGTTAGAAAACCTGATGAAAAAAAACTGGGGTTTAATATTAAACTTAAATGGACTTTAATAATTCTTGTTTCTTTTTTTGTTCTGGCAAATATTCCTCTTTTTGGTTTATCTGTAAATGCACTTGAGAGATTTCAGTACTTGGCAATTATTATGGGTACTGATTTTGGAAGTATTATTTCCTTAGGTATTGGTCCTATTGTAATGGCTTCTATTATTCTTCAATTATTGGTTGGTTCTGGAATATTAAATATTGATACTAATACTGCAGAAGGGAAAAAATTCTTTCAAGGAATTCAAAAATTATTGGTTTTCTTCTTTATTATCTTTGAAGCATTAATCTATGTGTTGATGCAAGGTTTACAGCCTGTGCCTGGACTTGGATGGTTGTTAATTTTACAACTTATACTCGGGGGTTTAGCAATTTATTATATGAATGAACTATGTGAAAAATGGGGATTTGGTTCTGGTGTAAGTTTATTTATTGGGGCAGGAGTTAGTTGGAGATTATTCACAAGTGCTTTTCAATTTATAAATCTGCAAGGAAGAAATTGTTTAATAGATTTTAAGGGAACTCCTTGTTCAGGTAAAATCTTTGTACTGATTCAATCAATTATTAATAAGTATCCTGTTGAATTTTTATCAGCAGCAGCAGCAATATTAGCCACAGTTGTAATTTTCTTAATAGTTGTATGGGCTCAATCATTAAAAGTTGAAATTCCTTTGTCTTTTGGAAGACTTAGAGGTTATAGTATGAAATGGCCTTTATCTTTCTTTTATGCTTCTGTTATTCCTGTTATTTTAGTTGCAGCTTTAATAGCAAATGTATCTTTGTTTGGAGGGTTAATAGAAAATGCTGCTGCTCCATGCCTTGTTGAAGGAGGAATATGTGCTGGAGGAGCTAAATTTGCATCTTATTTTACTTGGGTAGGTCATTTTGTGGGGGGACAACCCATATCTGGTTTAGCATTTTGGATGGGTTCAACAAATCTTTTAGAATTATTTATTAGAGGTGGTTTTTTACCTAAGTATTTATTTCAAGGAATAACTCATATTTTATTTTTTGTTGCACTTTGTGCGGTGTTTTCTGTATTTTGGGTTAAAACATCTGGAATGGATTCTAAAGCGCAAGCACAAAAAATTGCAGCTTCTGGTTTACAGGTTGCTGGATTTAGACAAGACATTAGGGTATTAGAGAGTATTTTAGATAGATATATTATGCCTTTAACTGTAATGGGAGGAGCAGCCATAGGACTCTTAGCAGCAGCTACTGATTTATTAGGAGCTCTTGTGTCAGGAACAGCCATATTGTTAGTAATTATGATTATGTTCCAGTTTTACCAAAATATTGCTCAACAACATATGACTGATATGAATCCTGCAATGAGAAAGTTTATGGGTAATGCTTAAAAAAAATATTCTTCCGAGCAGAGTCTTTCATATGGGCACAAAATAGAAACATATATAAATGTGTGCCCACATAAGGTTTTATGGTTTATCACGAGAAAAGAAAAATTAATAACAAAGTTTTGAATTATTTAGTTTATAATAAAAGAGTTGATGGCAAATTTAAGAAAATATCAAAATTTATTGGAAACGGGAAACTTTCAAAGCAAAGAGTAGCTAAATTTAAAAAAGAATTTGAAAATGAATTAAAAATTAGTATAAACTCTGAAAATTTAACTAAAGAACAATTTCTTGAGATAGAAAATTTAAAGGAAATTTATTATAATAAAATTAAAAAATTTGATAAAAATAATTTTAATGAAGCTTTTTTCACAGAATTAACTTATGATTCAAATGCTATTGAAGGGAGCACATTATCTTTATCAGATACCTCTTTAATTATTAATGAAGGAATTGCTCCAAAAGGAAAAACCTTGAGAGAAATTAATGAAGCTAAAAACCATTTAGAAGCAATAAAATTTATCAAAAATTATAAAGGGGATTTAAATGAAATATTAATCTTAAAATTACACAAGATGATACTAAACAATATTTTTCCAAGATTTGCAGGTGTTTATAGAAATAAGAATGTGCGTATAAGAGGTAGTGATGTTAAATTACCTGGTCATGAAAAAGTACCTCAGTTAATAAAAAACCTAATTTACTGGTATAAAAAAAATAAATCTTCTCTACACCCTTTTGAACTATCTGTGATTTTCTCAATTAAATTTGTAACAATTCATCCCTTTATTGATGGTAATGGAAGAGTTTCAAGATTATTAATGAATCTTCTATTGGGGAAATTTGATTATCCTTGGATTAATATTCGTTTCAAAAATAGAAAAGAATATTTAGAGGCAGTTAGAGAAGGAAACTATGAAAAATACAAAAAGATAATTAAGTTCGCAATACAACAATTAAAAGAAAACATAGAGGATTTCTAAGTTCAACAAAACTTTAAAAACTAAAACAAATTTAACATAAAATGGAAGAAGAAAATAAAAAAGGTGAAGGAAGTTTTAAACCAATTATCATTGTGATGGTTATTTCATTAGTTATTGCTGGTTTATGGGACAAGGTCGCAGTAATAAAAGACTCTATTCATGCTATTTTAGACCCTAGTGCAGGTGCTTTATTGCTCTGGGATGTTAGTTGGGGTATGACTATTATTATCTTAGTTGTGACTTTGATTGTGACTTTAGCTCAAAAATATGCAACAGACCAAGTAGCATTAAAAGAATTAAAAAAAGAGCAAAAAGCCATACAAAAACAAATGAAAGAATTTAAAGAACATCCTGAAAAATTAATGGAACTTCAAAAAAAACAAATGAAACTATTTCCAAAACAAATGAAGTTGAGTATGAGGGCAATTGCATTTACAGGTGTCCCACTTATTTTATTTTTTAGATGGTTCCAAGATTTCTTTACTACTTTAGGTGATGTTAAATTCTTTGGAATAATTGGAAGTTGGTTTTTATTTTACCTAATAATTGCTATGGTCTTTGGTTCTATTTTAAGGAAATATATGAAGGTGGTTTAAGACTTTGCTTGTCTTGCTCGAGATATTTAATAAATTAATGATAAAATCTAATAATCACATAGGGGCTTGGTCTTCTTAGTAATAAATATGTTTCAGAGAGGTTGCGGGGGACAGAACAATAATCTTAAAAACACTCTTTTTCTGGATGTAACATGGAAAAAAATCAAGAAGAATTAATGCAAAAGTTCGGGATGTATGAACAGCAAATCATGCAGTTGCAGCAACAATTAGAAGCAGTTGAACAAGCAATTGTTGAGATGAGTTCTTTAGTTTTAGGTCTTGATGAATTAGTCGGTTCAAAGGACAAAGAAATTCTTGCTCCTATTGGAAGAGGAATATTTACAAAAACAAAATTAATCTCAGAAGATTTGACTGTTGATGTTGGGGGAAAAAACTTTGTTAAGAAAAGTATTCCTGAAACAAAAAAGTTAATTCAAAACCAAGTTGAAAAGTTAGAAGAAGTTAAAAAAGAATTAGAGGGTAATCTAGAAGAAATAAACAATGAATTAACAACAACTTTTATGAATGCTCAGAAAGAAGAGAAATAATTATCTAACTTTCCTCAAAAATTCTTTATAACTCAAAGCCCCTAACTCAGATATAATCATTTTAATATATTTTTTTGGAACAAATTCAAAAGCAGGATTCTTTACCTTTATATTTTTCGGGGCTGTGTCCCAGACTTCTGCTAATTTCCTTTGTTCTCTTGGAACTTTCTTTTTTGTGAATTTCCAAGAATCTGCTACAATATAAATAGGGATTCTATTATTTTTAGCAACCTGTGCAACAAGTTCACTTCCAATTTTATTTATTACTCCTTTTTTTAATAATGCATCAGCACCTAAAAAGACTTTATCAACTTTTTTATTTTTCTGCTCGCCTGACAATGCAACCCCTAAAGCAGAATCAATAAACATTGTGACTTTAATTCCTGCTTTTCTTAATTCACGTGCTGTTTTTCTTCCTTGGAATAACGGGCGAGTTTCTGTGTTATAAACTTCAAAACTTTTTCCTTTTTTCTTTGCATAAATTAAAGCATTTGTAACATTAGTTGAATGGCAATGTGTAAAAATAACATCTCCTTTTTTAATTAATTTTAAAACTTGCTTATTAATTTTTTCTTGAGCTTCATCAAAATGAATTTTAATTTTTCCAGAAGGTTGTTTTTCTGCTAAATCCAATACCTTTTCCATCATAGGTTCTGTTGGCCTAGATAAAAGTAATTTCTTTTTTGATTCTTTAGTTGGAATTAAAGAATAAGCTTCTAAAGCTTTTTTTGCAATGTTTCTCGCTCCTTGAATTTTAACAGATTTTATATTTTTTACAATCTGATTAAACCTCTTTTTCTTTTGCATATTTAAATTAAGAAAGATTGATATAAAAATGTTAGGATTAAATTATTAATTATCTTCTGAAGGTTGTGGTTTAAATTAAGCTTGACAATATTTAAAAGTAATATTATTCTCTTATTAATATGTTAGAATCATTGATTAATCCAAAAAGAGTTGAAAAGGGCGCTTGGAAAATGCTTTTTGTTGGACTTTTGTATGGTTCTCTTTCTTTACTTTTAGTTCATTGGTTTTTTGCAAGAGACGCTGTTTTATCTCAATATTCAGGGATTCTTGTTGTAACCTTCTGCGTGATGTTTTCACTCCCTTTTATGTATTTTATTATAAAACAAGAAGAAGAGGAAGATGAAGAAGTTGAAGGATTTTTAAAAGTTTGGGAAACTCACAAAGATGCTATCTTTGCTTTGATGTGGTTATTTTTAGGTTTTGTTCTTGCTTTTACTTTTTGGTATATACTTTTACAGAATTCAACTTTATTTAATGCACAAATTGAAACTTATTGCATGATTAATAGCCCAGGAAATATTGAAAATTGTGTTTCAGAATATGCTCTTTCAGAGTCAGGCATTTCAGGAGGAGCAACAAAAGAGTTAAGATTTTTATCAATCATGGAAAACAATGTTTATGTTATGATTTTCACGCTCATATTCTCTTTAATTTTTGGGGCAGGGGCAATATTTATTCTAGCTTGGAATGCTAGTGTAATAGCAGCTGCAATAGGGGTTTTTACTCAATACAAAATAGCAGAAATCCCTCTTGGAATTGTTAGATATATGATACATGGTTTTCCTGAAATAGCTGCTTACTTTATAACTGCTTTAGCCGGAGGCATGTTTGGTTTTGGAGTAATTAAACATGGAATAAGAAATAGACATTTTGTAAGAGTTCTTGAAAATGTAGCACTCTTATTGTTTTTAGCAATAATCATATTAATTGTTGCTGCAGTTATTGAGGTGTATTTAACCCCTCTTTTATTTAGATAACTTTTTATAATTAAGTTTAAAAATTTAAAATAACTTGATAATTTATGGAACCTGTACTTTTAGCAACAATATTCCTTAGTTTTTTTTGCGCTTTCTTAGCTATGCCTTTTTGGATAAGAAAAGCAAAGCAAATTGGTTTTGTTTGGGAAGACATGAATAAATTACATCATCCAAAAAATGTAGCAGGGTCTGGGGGACTTATTGTAGTTTTTGGTTTTTTATTAGGGGTTTTATTATATATTGCTATAAAAACTTTTTATTTTAAAGATGGAGGAGAAATTACAAGTTATCTTTTTGCAATTCTAGCTGTTTTGCTTATTAGTTCAATTGTGGGCATTGTAGATGATTTATTTGGCTGGCAAAAAGGAGGTTTATCTGCAAGATCTAGATTATTCTTAATCTTCTTTGCAGCAATTCCTTTAATGGTTATTAATGCTGGTGAATCAAGTGTAATGGGTTTTGAATTAGGACTTTTATTTCCGTTAGTTGTAATTCCTCTGGCAATTGTTGGAGCAACAACTACTTTTAATTTCCTCGCAGGTTATAATGGATTAGAAGCAGGACAAGGAATCTTAATCTTATCTGCTTTAGCATTTGTGGCTTTTTTAACAGGAAGTAGCTGGTTAAGTGTGGTTGCCTTATGCATGGTTGCTGCATTGTTAGCATTTTATATTTTTAATAAATATCCTGCAAAAGTTTTTCCAGGAGATGTTATGACTTATGCTGTAGGGGCGTTAATAGCTTGTATTGCTATACTGGGAAATATGGAAAAAATAGCTCTTTTCTTTTTTATACCCTACATTCTTGAAACTGTTTTAAAACTACGAGGAAATCTTCAAAAACATAGTTTTGCAAAAGTAAATGAAAATGGAGGTTTAGAAGTTCCTTATAAAAAACTTTACGGATTAGAACATATAGCAATTTATTTATTAAAGAAAATGAAATCTGGAGGAAAGGTTCATGAAAAAGAAGTAGTGTATCTTATTCATGGATTTCAATTGATAATTATTGTTCTTGGATTCTTATTACTCTTATAAACAAAGTTTTTAAAACGTAAACTTCTTTGAAATAAAACATGGAAGAAGATAAGATAAAAATAAGTGGCGAAGATAATAAAATAAAAATAGAAGAGGGGGAAAAGATTGAAATTAAAGGTGATGATAATGTTGTTAAAATCCATGATGCAGAAGAAGTTGAGATTAAAGGGGATGATAATGTTGTTAAAATAGGTGAGAAAAAAGATATTAAAGAAAGTTTTAAAGATATTAGAAGTGGTTTTAAAGGTGCTTTAAACTTTTTTCAACAAAAAAAAGTTATTAGTGTTGTTATAATAGTGTTGTTATTATTGATTCTTATAGGAGGAACATGGATAAGGTTGCAAAATTTGCCTTTACTTGTAGATTCAACAACAGGGAAATATATTCCTCTTGCTCTTGATCCTTTTTATTTTTTAAGAGTTGCTGAGACAATGATTAGTGGAGATCTGCCTTTGTATGATAATATGCGATATCCTTCCCTAAATATAGAATTTACAACTGAATTTTTACCAAAAGCTATTGTCGGACTGCATAGTATTGCAAAAGTGTTTGATGGCGATATTTCTATAAGGTTTGTTGATGTACTCTCTCCTGTTATCTTTTTTATATTAGGTTTAATTGCTTTTTTCTTTTTAGTGTATATTCTGACAAAATCCCCAATTGCTGCATTAATTAGCACGGGTTTTCTTGCAATTATTCCTTCTTATCTCTATAGAACTTTGGCTGGTTTTGCAGACCATGAATCTATAGGAATGTTTGCATTTTTTTTAGCTTTTCTTGGGTATGGTCTGGCTTTAAGATTCTTTGATAAAGGGGTGGAGAAAAAAGACAAACTTTTATTCAAAAGTGTTTTATTTGGATTAATCGTAGGTTTTTTCTCCGCATTTTCAATGGTAAGCTGGGGTGGAGGAGCAATATTTTTATTTATGATTTTCCCCCTAAGTTTTTTGATTTTCTGGTTAATTAAAACCCAAGAACATAAAGATAATAGTCAACTTAAATCATTTATTGTATTTTATGTGACTTGGCTTTTT
>Ga0222703_1000299_pt1 | contig 11500 bp, 20 predicted proteins | sample AntAcemetage1506_FD_179827 | JGI IMG/M metagenome (GOLD analysis project Ga0222703, IMG submission 179827) | Saline water microbial communities from Ace Lake, Antarctica - #1506 | ecosystem: Environmental > Aquatic > Non-marine Saline and Alkaline > Saline | place: Antarctica: Ace Lake...
CAAATGAACTGATTTGATACCCAGCTCTTTTGCATAAACTTTCATTTCTTCTAACATCGTTACTCCTTAAAAACAAGGGGTGGTTTGACCCACCCCCGTCATATATCAATCTACGCTTTCGTTCCGTGAGTAATGGAAGTAAGACCATTAATATCAGCTCGCATCTGAGGATTCTGAATAGAAATCAATGACATTCTATCCATCTGTCCACCTTCTGTTTGCCACATAATAGGAATAATTCCCTTAGTTCCCTGAACAATTCGTACAGAACTAGATTCCATGCGTACAAGTACACATTGTTTAGCAGCAGGAACTTTGGATGATACTCTAACAGCATCAATACCAGAAAGTGCCAATACCCGTTCTAACAATGTTCGCTCACTTGCAGCCTTGTAATCACGACTGAACTGAAATTCAACATCAGGATGAATATAAAGAATACCACGATTCAATGGAACGTAGTTATCAATAAAACATGCTGTACGCAGTAATTCAACATCAGTGAATACTTCTGCTGCTGTCGTAGCGATTAAACTCCAATCGTAAGTCAGAGCTTGTTCATTACGAGAACCAAAGTTACAATATCCATAAATATAACTACCTGCATAAGGAACAGCATGACCATCAAACATAATATCTTCATGTTTGTTTTTGATTCTGCGCACGCCTTCTTCAAGCATTGATTTATCCCATTCAATTCCAGTGTCGCCAGAAGCGTATGGAAGTGAACCAAATGAACCCTTATCTCGCCATCCAATTTCAAAATCTTTGTGGACTACAAAGTTCGGCAAAGTATCAACATCAAAACTTTTTGTATCAACTTTTCTGTTTGCAAGACCATCCATATCGACAACAGCATCTTCGGTATCACCGACTTTGCGTGAAGTGAATGTCTTATCAAATTTTGAAATACCAACAGTTAAGCCATAACTCAATACATCGTCAAAAGCAGTTTCATACTCTTGATTAGCACCCAAAATAGCTTTATCAAGGGCTTTGTAAGAATCCAGCGGTAAGGCTGTAACATTCTTCAAAAAACCACTTGCATAGTCATCACGCTTTACTTCAACTGGCATACCAGCAGAGTTTGTGAGAGTAATATAAACCGTAGGGTCAACATATTCTCCCTTAGCATTTGGTTTCGTATAAGGTCTATACAATCCGTATTGACCATTAACATTTTCGATTGCTTTTTGAATATTCATATTATACTACCTCCACTTTTAGGCGTGCAGCGGCAGATGTAGTTGTAACAGCTTCGGTTGCATGACCAATTACTTCGTCTGCTTGGAAACTTTCAACAGCATTAGCAATAACAGCAGCAGTTCCAGTTGCTACGGCAGTTGCGAGTTTTTCATCACCAGAAACAGCTTCATAAGCTGTAACAATCTCTGCAGGGGTAGATGTAATTGCACCAGCACCACCAGTGGCGAGAGAAACAATAATGTTTCCACCAGAAATCGTTACCGCAAGAGATTGTGTGTTCCCAGCAGGGTCAACAAACGAAGCTGAAACAAAATTGCCATTAAGTGGCGTAAATGTAACATAGTTCGTTGCGTTACCGATAGCAGTTGCACCATCACTGGCAGTTTTTACATAGCCATTACCAGCCGAGGTAATCGCTTCACCTACTGTGATTACTTGGCTTGTGGTCAAATAGGCGTTAAAAATATCGCCCGTTTGAATTGGAAACCAAGGTAAGTATTCAGTAGAAGCATAAGTATCAGCGATACTTTCTTCCATTAACATGTCAGCTACAAAATATGCTTTTTTACCAGCAAGTGAATGAGCAATCATGTTTCCAGCGGATTTCTCTAACAAAAATCCCGGATATAGTGTAGCACCAGCAAGACCATCTTTAATCTTAGGATAGCGTACATCTACTCTAATTAAGTTAGCACTCATTATGCCTCCTCTTTCTTGGGGTTGGTATCTGGTTCATACACTTCACCCGTATTTACAATAACTGGTGTACCTATTGCTTCAAGCTGAACTTGATTTTGCAACATTTCTTCCAGTGCCTCATCAGGCGTGCCATTCAATACTTCCAAAGACAGACCAGATTTTTCTTTTACTTTCGCAACCAAATCTGTATGTTTTTCTTCGGTATTTGTGACTTCCTCTTTCTTTTTGTCAACCAACGGCTGAACAATCTCATTTAAGGTCGTAAGCATTTCATTGATTTTCACCAATTCAGTACTCACGGCATTACCCACCAATTCGCTGATTTTTTCGTCAGTGGGAATAACCTTTAGGCGTTCATCCAGTTGATTTCCAACGAGTTCAATAACTTCGTTTTCTTTCATGGGTTCTCCTTGATTAGTTCGGTTCGCACCCCCACCATCATCTACACTATATGCACCAACAGCGTTAGGTAGCAATGCTAAATGGTTGGGTATAATCTCTGCCTGCATAGCCAAGAAATCACGACCCCTGAAATTACCCTCTTGAAATATTAGTTGTTTCAAGTAGTAACCAGTGGACATTTCCATGATTAATCCGCTATCAAATTTATCTATAATTGCTTGACCATCATCGTGCGTTAACAACAATGCTACATCAAGGCGAAGCATACATTTTATTCTTACATTCGTTGGGTTATCATCATATCCGATTATCTCGGCACTATGAATAAATCCAACCTTCTCTTGTTCTAAATTCTCAATCTCTGTTGCAGACCCTTCCGTGTGATAAATCACAACGGGTCTATCGTTCCACTGCTCAACAGATGTTACAAGTGCATTATATGTCACAAGCTCTGCACCAAATTCATAGCCACCCGTTCCGTGGATGACTTGTTCACCTAAAATAATTGCTGGCACTTCAATATATTCACGATTTAATTTATCAATATATCTCGGTGCTTGATTATTTTTAACTGAAACTTTAAAAGCATCTTGAAGATTTAATATATCTTCTTTATTACTTTCAATATTATAATTATTACAGAACCGCCATGTGTCTTTCATTTGTAATTTAGCCATTGGTAATCAGTTCCTCAATTTTTAAATACATTGCATTAAGCACGTTTTCTGGCATCTTTGCACCACTTAGCATAATCTTATTAATCGAAATTGCATACTTCTCTACACTCTCAGATACTTCCTTATCACTTAATGCAGATAGTTTCTGCCAAGTTATAGTATAGGGTGCTTTTGAAAAGTCGGTTGCAAAAGCCTGAATTTTATCAATCAGTTTTTTTATAATTTCGTCTGTTACATAATTTACTTGTCGTGATTCAATTCTTTCATAGTAGGTTGTCTGGTCTTGCGAAGATGCAAGTTGACCCATTTCAGAACCGAATAAAATACGTCTTGGAATACCACTTGTCGCAGAAATAAACTTTTCTAATACTTCCCAAGAATCTTTCGGGCTTACGATAGGCGGTGCAATATTCTGAATGTCAAAACCACTTGTTACGAGAAAACCCTTCATCTTGTTCACAAGTTCATATAAACTATCTTGTAAATCTTCACCATCTGATTTCTTAATCTTGAAACCATCCATTGCCTTTGCGTTGAGCAAAAGTGAAGCACTAATATAAAATTGTTCGGCAGATGAACCAGAAACTTTCCATAAATCATTTAGCTGATTGTAAATAACGGCAATTCTCGATTCGCCATATATCCCATCAAGTGAATTTTCAGCTACATGGATTATTCGTGACGGGTGAATTTCCGATGTACCTATCTTATAATGATTAATTTTGTAATTGTATTCTGTATCATCATTTTTGATAGTATCAAAAAATATCTGTACATCTGATTCTTTGTAAACTGATAACTTTCTAAGGTTTTCAATTTTAAATGTTTTAAGCGGTGAGTCTAACTTTTGACCAGCAACTTGTAAAACGATAACACCATAACTACCAATTCCAGATACTCTGTCAACATCCCTCATTGCCTTGTACAATTTAAGCCTGTTATTAAGCGTAGCAAGCTCTGTGTTGAACGATGTGCTTGTACTTGATATGGTAGGGTAGGTTCGCCAAGTTGTGTTGACTGGGGTGTTATTTACGGCTTTTGCTATTCCGTGATTTTCGTATAGGGAAGTAAGCAATGCAGAATATACACGCCTTTCCCAACCAAACACGGTGTAGAAGTCACGATGATTTTTGAACTGCATACCAAGAAACGAACTCAGGTAGCTCGGAGTTAGGCTTTCCAGTTCAGAAATTAAGTTTTCAGTGATAACATTATTTTTTTCTGACATGCCATGAACATACTACATATATTAATACATATCTACCTATACATTGGTAGGATAAACCACTTTCTCAACCGACTTGGTTGATATGTTATATTCATTGGCTAACTTGCGAATAGCTGTTGACGAGTATGTTCCCTCACCAACAAGTGTCCTATATATTACGAGTATTTCATAATCACGGAGTTGTGATTCTGTAAATACAAAGTATTCTGTTTTTCTATATGTGTCGTTATAATATTTTGGTTGCATTATAGTATAAACGCCTCTTGTCTTGCTTCTACTTCTCTTATCAATGAAGCACAACTATCTGGTGCATCGTCTGGCTCAAAATCTTCTATGTAGTCGAGAATTTGATTGATATATGCTGGGTCTGTTTCTTTCAGCCAGAATATCTTATCCCACGCATCGTACAAGTATGTAGAAATCTTTACATGCTTCTTTTGTTGTTCGTGATACCCTTTTGCAAATACACCAATAGTTCCAAGTTCCTGTTCTACATATCCCTTATCTGCATTATCTTCCAAAAATGTCACATCGACCCTAAACTCTTTTATTAACTTCTTAATCTCTCCGTAGCATTTTTGAACATGCTGTTGCCACACTATCCCAAATCCATAATAGTTCCCAGAACTCTTGTCATCATTCATAATTGTCAAAGCGGTAAAGTTATCACCACCAAACGCACAATCTATGTGAGCATATCCGTAATAAAGTCGTGCTTTATCAACCGTATATTTCGGGTCTTTAAATATCTGTCCGTCATTGGAAACATGCTTTAACTCGAAGTTCGCAGCGAACTCTGATTTTGTCAATGTTTTTTTGCGTTCTGCAATCTTTTCTTCTGATAGAATACCAGTAACCGTGTAATCCCATATAATTGGTTTCGGCATAAGTTGGTACACATCATCTCTGTGCCACGGAGTTCCAGTATTAACAATCACACCGACAAATGGGTTATCTGCAATTCTATCGTTCTTTACATTACCAAGTTCCCTGAAAGCCGTCTTAGTTGCTTCCCTCTCTGCTCTTGATACTCTGTCTTTTATATTGCAAATGTCATCTGTAAATATCTTGTCGTAATGCTTTCCAGTAAGCGAACTGCCGATACCAAGTCCAGTGAGTTGTGCTGCACCCCTTGTTTCAAGGAATATGCTTGTCGTGAGTTCTTCCGTGCTTTCCTTGACCATTTTTAGGTCTGTGTTCCATAGTGACACAGCCAGCCATTTAGCAGTATCGGTTGCCAAGCACTTTCTTACCGAGTTCATAACTTCTTTAATATCACTATCTGTCTTTCTGAGAAAGGCAAATATCATCTTGGGGAAAATGATTAAACTTATAGCCAAAACCGCAATCACGCAAGTTGTCTTGTATGATTCACGGTGAGCTTGCAAAAGAACATCATCCTTTGCGAACATTAGCATTTTCATCCATTCATTATGTAAACTATAACCATTTTCATCAATTTCGTGAAGTTTGGTAAACCCAAAAGCACGGGCAATATCTACTGGTCGTTCTCTTATGAGCCTTTGAACTTTGTCTATCATGTAATCTCGATGTTTATTTCCCATTCAAAAATATCTGGTATCGCTCTCTTTAGCATACATACCTTATCATCAAATTCTTTTACTTTTATCTTTTCACATATTGTAATAATCTTATTTTCATAGTCAAGTATTATCTTTTGCAATTATCATCCTAAAAATATCTTTTCTAATTTACCATCCCAACTATCTGAGCCTATCTGTATATTCATCTTTAACATACCAACATCACTCTCACCGCTTTTGCCAGCAAGATGTTCAAAGTAATTTGTATTTCCAATCACATAAGTCTTTAAGAAACAACCACTTGAACCATAAAATCGTTTCTTCTTTACAAGTTCATTTCGACCATTTGTTGTTACAACAATTTCCATATCTTCGTTTAATTGGTGAATGTGACCCATTATGTTTATATCACTATACATAAGATTGAAACAATCGTGAACTTTATTTATTCCAGAGCCAGCAAGTTTACCGCCACTTGTTATACCATGATTAAGTGCATTACCTATTGTATATGTTGCTGGTCTATTTCCACTTCGTGTATTTATGTGTAAATTATAAAATCCGACATATCCAATCTTGAACGGATGCTTTCCTCCTTCATGTGCAGAAGTATCAAACATATTAACAAATCTGTCATAAATATCGGTTGAATTATATTTGGAAAACATTTCTTCATGGTTTCCTATCACAAATGCAAGGCATTTATGTTGAATTGGTTTTATATACGAAAATGCAACTTGTGCTTGTCGCATAGGTAAGTCTTTTAGGTCACGGATATTATACTTTTCGTGAATTGATAGTGGGTCGAATCGCTTGTCACCCATGTGTGTGATACATTCCAGCATATCACCCATTCCTATCCAATACGCATCAGGGTCATCTAAAATAATCTTCACAGCCCTACGAAGTGCTTTTTCATCCATATTGCAGTTACCTTCGTGGACATCACCGAGATAATATAAGTTTAGCTTACTTCCAGATTGCAGTTTTAATGTTTTGCTTCCTATTTCCATGATTTACCTATGCTATGTTATTGTAATAAAAATGACCCAAATCATTATGGCACGGAGTTTTACCTACCGCCCAATATGGCATTGTGTCCAAAGTATGATAGTGGGTCGCACCATTTGTAATATCAAATCCTTTTCCGTAATCGTTGATAGTTTGCTCAACGATTTTTATAATATCTTTTATATAATAATAACTTAAAAATTCAAGGTTTGTTCTCGCCCAATAGTCGTATTGTCCATCAGCCAAACACACATCTTTCGCATTTAGACCCCAATGTGCTTTCTGTTTTCTTACACGATTTAATACACAATCGACAATACCAGCATAGCACATATCGGGAAGCCCGTTTGCTTCGCCCTTTGCCGTTCTGGTAAGAATGTGGAAATCTCTATCGAACTTTATGTCGAGATAGACTTCTTGCATTGATAACTTATCTGAATAAATCATTAATCAATTCTCAATGCTTCTTTAAGTTTATCGCATTTTATCCACAGCTCATTCTTTTTGTTCCGACCAAAGCTATAACAATATTGGCAATCCGAAACGCACCATTTACTGCCAATCTTTGTACCATCTCTACGCTTACGACAAGATAATGTTTCCTGCATTGGCATTTTATGTTTGCAGTTTCTGTCAAAATCTTTGGATGGATAGTATTTACGCATAAATAATTTCATCTTGTTTCTCCTATTTGCCCTATTATATTTTGGTATGTCCATATAGATTGTATATTCGTCATCACCAATTTTAATTTGCATTTCCACATTCTCGCTATTCATCAACAATCTCCGAATAGTTGTTTAACATTGTAATTGCATATTCTTCGAAATATCCATGTTTATAATATTTAACATCGTCAAACGGGTCGTAAAAATAACCATCTTCCACAAGTTTCTCAATGACAATAATGCTAACACCAGTGACCTCTGAAAGCACTTCTATTGTCATAAGTTCTGCTTCCTTATACTCATAAGGGCATATATCTTTACCACCACACCAGAAGAATAATTCGCAATTTTCGCAGTTCATCTTATTTCCTTTTGAATAACATACAACATTAATTTGATAAAAGCAAGAACTATTTTGTATTATAGAATAATGCGTATAATTGACCTATTTGCATATCAGTCCAATGTTTCTTTGTTTCGTTGGGGTATCGTCTTGTAGCCCAGTCGATAAGTTGGTATTTATGCCGATACGGACATGGGTCGGTTATTTTTCCGTTGCGAAACATTAATCACCTTCTTCCATGATTATATATTCAACATCAGCTTCTATTCCGAAGTAGTCAAGTATTTTATAGACTATCCCGTCTGGGTGGTAGTCCATAAAGAGGGTATTTAGCTTAACCCCGTCAATGAAAATTGTCATTTTTAGCTTATGTTGGGTTATTACTATTTTATGTTCCATTAATTACTCTCCCTTATTATAAAATAAAAATCATCATCTAATTTTCTAATGTAATAATCTTCTTCTCTGTTATACCGCAATCCAGAATCAATTAACATTTCGTGTAGCATTTTTTTATTTCCAGAACATCCTATTTCTACCATTTCATCGTCAATCGGATTGACCTTTAGTGCTGAATATGTAAACATTATTCCCCTTTATTTTCTAAATATCTTTTTGTGCTTGTTTAAGCTCTGCCTCAAGTCGTTTAATTGGCGTAATGTCATTAAGCAGGTCATCTATTAGTTTGTTTAAATCTTTACACACTTCTTTTGCATTGTGTGGCTCTAAGCTTACCTTAGTTCTAATAAATGATGTTTCACCACAAGATAACATATTCATTGACACTTCAAACAATTCACTTGCATCTTCATCAAGTAAACAAAGTAATTCCACTAATTTTGAACAGCCAGTATTGTTTGGTCTATTAAAATATTTGTATTCTTTATCCATTATTCTTCCCCCAATAGGTTAAAAAACACATCTTTGTTCACATATTCTTCTGGCAATAGCTGAACGGCAGTTTTCAGAAGCTCATTTCCTTCATAAATCTTATGTGATATTTCGTCTGTTATGTTTTGGCTTGAAGTTAGTGGATTTTCCAGTAATAGTGCCATAGCATCTTTGTATTTAATCCTTGATTGCTCAAATAGTGTCTTACATTCTTCTTCAACCAGTTCATCTCCATCTATAATTTCAGCGTGTACGGAAATTGATAAGTAGCTTTTTGATAGCGTGTGAAGTGGGTGATTTTCGATAAATTCTTGAATTGTCATGCTAAGAGTTCCTTATTTTCGTGTATGTTTCCGATTACTTCATATTCATATATATCTTGTTCTAAATTATAAGAAAATCCTTCATATTCAACAATTATTTTTATTTCACCCTGTGGATGATTTGCGCTTCCACAGTAACCTCGTTTTCCAATTACAATATCCCCTTCATATATCTCTTTGCCGTTCTTGTCTTTTAGTCCTGTGTATTGTTCAACAATCCAATCATTCTCAATAAATGGTCTATCAAATCCGTAGTGTAATTTATTATTTTCCTTACAGATAAATAGCAAAACATCATTATTTACTAATTGTTGTCGAAACATTAATGCTGGGTTATCATATTTATACCAAGCTCTAAATTTTAATTCTCGCATCTTATTCTCCTTTTTGTACCACAATATACAACTTAGTTTGACACTATGCAAGAACTATTTTAACTAAATTTTTCCACACCATTTTTTTACCTCTATATAGTACACGTGCGTAAGAGAATATAATATAATATAATATAAGAGAATATAAGAAAAGAATATAAAGAAAGAAATCGCATAAGCTAAAAGCCATAAGTCTATTAAAAACAAAGGTTTGGAATTTCCGCTGACGATAAGTCACTGAACTTATAAACTCTTGTTTTTAATAGACTTATCCCGATTGGAAGCATGTGACCGACTTATCGCTGACGGAAATTCAAAGTTGTTGTTTTTAATGGACTTATAGCGTTTTTGGGTGCATATTTTGGTAAAATCAACATTCTCAATAATATATATACTTACAATTATTGATATGTTTCTGATGGTTTATTTTATTAAAATGACTTTTGTTTTGAAACAAATTGCATTTAATGAAAATAATGCTTGCATTTATGTTTAGAATGTGTTATACTTAGGCAGAAAAGGAGAAACAGATGAAAACAATATACGAACTTGAACTACACGAAGAACTGCACTTTGAAGATGGGTTGACCGTCATGCGAGTGTCAGGTGGGTGGATTTATAAGTGGACATTAATATCAGAGCAGTCGATAACTATGACATCATGCTTTGTGGAAGAACAATTTACAACGGGAGTACAAGATGAAATTTAAAGTAGGTGATAGGGTAAAAATTGTAAAATGTGACTTTGTTAAGATGGGTGAGATTGGAAAAATAATCGATACGGACAAAACTGATGACGAACTGCCATATCTTACAGATATTGAAGATGGCTACTGGTTTCGTGAAGATCAAATAGAATTAGTCGAAAAATTAGAAGAACCAACAAAACCATACCTTGCCGTGATAATTGAAGGTGAAGCATACACAAAAGAAGCATTAAAAGATGCTTATGAAACTACGGAAGATGATATTCAGGTGACCACAAATGAACGGGATAGGCTCACTAACCACTTGAAAACTTTGCGGAAGTGGAAGAAAACGCTGTATAGTGCAATGGAGATGCTGGCATGAAAGATACAAAAGAATTTCAAGAACTGATTGCTAAACGGCTTGGCTGGGATAGCTTTGACCACATGATGTTGAACGAAGGTGAAATTGACTTTGCGTGTCAAAAAGCGATTAACTGGATTTGTGAGTTTTACGATATTGATTTAATCTTTAAAGGAGTATAAGATGAAAGTAGTTAAATGTTTAGAGCATATCCCTGAAGACCTTTGGGGCAGAGTTGTTGAAGATGGTTTTTTACAGACAAGGTTCAATAAGTTTTTGGGATATGATTTAAAAGAATTTAACATCAAGCAATCCGACACCTTCCCACTACCCGAACAAGGGGATAAGGTGGAAGTGAGTGAGGACGGGGTTAAATGGTATGATAATGATTGCGTATATGTTGCGAATTATAAAAAAGTGTTCATTATAAATGAGCCTATTGTTCAATTTGCAAGTGCTAACTACATCAGACCAATAGAAGCGAAAGAAGAAAGTAACGATACAAACAGCCTAAAGCATTTGACAACAGACAACAAGGTAATGACAACAGTAGGGCGTAATTATAGGATAGAGTTAAAAATAGAGCATGAACTTGTATATGATAAGCACGATGACGGAACGTTTACACCCGTTATAAACATGGATGTGAAAGATGTGTCATTAATTCCAATCAAAACCGACAAATCGTAAGCACTCCCTTGTTGATTTTCAATAGCTTAATCGGAAATTAACCGATTATCTGATAGTAATTTGACAATAGAAGGATAGGAGATAGGATGTATTTTCACTATACAACCACAAGCGTTAGCAATAGAACAAAAAACACGAGAATGTGGGCTGTTAGCAAAACAGAGAAACAAGCACGATTTATAGCCACCCACAATGCTGGATATATGCAAGACGCTGAGTTCGAATATATAGTAATCGAAAAATATGGTTATGACATGGGTCTTGTGCCAGCGGAACAAATACAATGGTATATAAACGATGGCGAGAATGTTGCAGAAATACAACAACCAGAATTTGCAAAAGGAACTTGCAATTACGCATATCATTAAACTCATGTAATGAGAGAGAAATAAGT
>Ga0222703_1000304_pt1 | contig 11474 bp, 31 predicted proteins | sample AntAcemetage1506_FD_179827 | JGI IMG/M metagenome (GOLD analysis project Ga0222703, IMG submission 179827) | Saline water microbial communities from Ace Lake, Antarctica - #1506 | ecosystem: Environmental > Aquatic > Non-marine Saline and Alkaline > Saline | place: Antarctica: Ace Lake...
AACTTCTCCAAAAAATTCAGTATTGGTATTTGATGAATTTGATATGATTCCAGATGATACTAAAGGTAAATCTACCTTTAATCTTGAACTTGAGAAGTTATTTAAAAAATTTAAGGAAAGAAATCAAGGCTGCGAGTAAGGTGAAATGAAAATAGAATTAATAAATTCGGTAATCTTTTTTATTATTTTAGTTTTTAGTTTGCTCTTTTTTTATATAATGATAAAAAACAATAACGGAGAGGTGTTTGGAGAAAAATGAAAATAACCAAAAAAGAGATTCTGGCGAAGTTTAATGCGGACCAGATGGCTGGACTGCTGGTTGGAGCTGCTGAAATCACCAAAATACTAAGGGACTTAGCCACAAGCCAGTTGGAAGAAAATAAACTGCTGCATGAAAAGATTAAGGAATTGGAATCAATGAAGTATAAGATAAGAAAGGTGGCGGTAAAATGAGCTGGTATAATATTTTGAGTGAAAAGCCGAGTGAGATTAGGAAATCTTTGCTGTTTTATGAAGCAAAACAGGAACAAAAAGAAAATTATAAATAGTTAAAGTGATTTTGAATTTATAGTAAGAGGTAGATATTTATGAACGATGAACCAAGCGAAAAGATATATTTTGAAAGATTCTTAAACAAGTATATTTTTGTTTCCAAGCAGGTTGGAGATAGTGAATACAGATACAAAGGCGTCTGTTTAGAAATTCTTGATGACAAGCTAATTCTTGATGATACTAAATTAGGTCCGATACCCTTGACTTATGAAGGGCTGAGTGTTACAGGGGTGAAGAATGACATACAATCCTGAATTAAACCTGAAAGTAAGGGGATATAATGCTTTGCTTGAAGAATTGAAACAGGAGGTTGGATTTAACAAATTTTCAGAACAAGGCAAACAAGATTTTTTTAGTGAAATAAATAAATACAATCCTTCTGACAATGTTACTATTGATGGTTTAAAGGAATATATCAAAACAAATTATTCTGAGGAAAAATTAGAAGAACTTGAAAATAAGACAGAAGAATTAAAAAAATCAAAGGACATTACTATAGAAAAAAGTAGAATAGAAATAAAATTACCTAAATCTGGAAGATTAATTTCATCTTTTGTAAATGACTTATCTGATGTAATAAGTGAAGAAAATATATTATTCTTTAGAAATGACTCAAGACAAGTTGTTGAAATTGGAAAAATAAACCATGAAAGAGGAAAGGAGCAAATTTTTACTGGATTTATTACAGTAAAACCAAGTAGATTTATTACATTAGTTGAAAAATTCTTCATTCCAGGAAATTATATTGCAATAAGAAAAGAAGAAAGCATATCTTTTGAATTTAAATCAAAATCTATGACAAAGGATTTGGCAAATACTGTTCTTGATTCTTATATATTAGAAGAATCATTACCAAATATAAACAGAATATTTACAATCCCTATTCCAATAATATATGAAAAAGAACTTACTTTTCCTAAAGTTGGTTATGATGAAAGGTTTAGATCTTGGCTTCCATTCAATGCTCCGAAAATAACTAATACTGAATTAAATTTAAATGAATCAAAAGATATTCTGTATTCATTAATAAAAGAATTTTGTTTTCAGACAGATTATGACCTTAATATAGCAATTGCAGGGTTAATAACTCCTTTTCTAAGAGGATTATACCCAAGTTTTAATTGTAGAACACCAGTTTATATATACCTTGCTAATAGGGAAAGGGTTGGAAAAGATTATCTTGCTGGTATTAATGGCATAATATATGAAGGAATTGCATTAGAAGAACCTCCAATAAGTATAGCAAAAAATAAAGGGAATGCTGATGATGAGTTAAGGAAGAAAGTATTATCTGCTTTAATTTCTGGAAGAAAAAGATTACATTTCTCTAACAATAAGGGATATATCAATAATGCTGTTTTTGAAGGAATAGTTACTGCAAAAACATATTCAGATAGAATACTTGGAAAAAATGAAACCCCTATATTTGATAATGAATTAGAGTTTTCCCTTTCTGGAAACATAGGTATTGGTTTTACGCCAGATTTAGCTAATCGAGCAAGGGTTATAAGATTGTTTTATGATAAAGAAGATACAAATGCAAGAATATTTGATAATCCTAACTTACATAAGTGGGTTATGGAAAATAGAAATTTAATACTTTCTGCAATATATGGCCTGGTAAGAAACTGGTTTAATAAGGGATGCAAAGCTGGAACTGTTAATTTTGCGAGTTTTCCTGAGTGGGCCAGTATATGTGGAGGCATAATGGAGGCAGCTGATTATGATTCACCTTGCAAACCAAGTGAAGAAGATTTAGCATTAGGTGGTGATTCAGAAACAATAGATATGAAATTACTATTTGAATATTGTTATGAAGAAAAACCAAGTACGCCTTTGACAAAAGCTGAAATAAAGGAAATAATTGAAAATGAAGATATTTTCAGTTATCTTGATTTTAGCAAAAAATCGGATCAGAGCAGTTTTGGAAGGAAAATTGTTAAATTTGTTGGAAGAGTTCTTTCAGATATAAGAATGAAAGTTGTTGATAATTCTGTAAGAACTTCAAGGCAGAAGTATATATTTACAAAAGAAGTTAGTGAATATGATAATAAATTAGGTGGTAACTTCGGTAACTTAGGCAACTTCGGAGCTATTGGTCAACAGGAAAGTAGTAATGTATATAATACCATAGGGGAAAAGCTACCAATATTACCAATGTTACCACATAATAAGGTTTATGACTACATTAAAGCCCATAAACAGTGTACTTTTATGGATATTATTGCATCTTTGAAAATAAAAGAAGAAGAATTGAATGAAATTTTGAAATTGTTAAAGAAAAAAGGCGAAATATTTGAACCGATGGTAGATAAATATTTAGTGGTATAAAAATGGATTGGGAAGAAGCAATGGAAGAAGCAAGAGAAGAATTGGGGTATTCTTCTAATGAATATGTTAAAGATTGGAATGGTTTAGTTGAAACTGCAAAATATATACTTGATTATAATAAACAAGAAGAATATGATAAATTTTGTGAAGAGGCCCATTACCAACATAAAAATTATCTTAATAGTGATAAATGGAAAAAATTAAGATTTGAAATATTGAAAAGAGATGATTTTACTTGTCAAGATTGTGGTGATAAAGCAAAAGATGTTCACCATTTAGATTATAATTATTTGGGAATACCTGAAGAAGCAAAATTTTGTATTTCTCTCTGTAGAAATTGTCATCAAAAAAGGCATAATATTCCAATTTCGAAATGTGAAAAGAAATATGATAAAAAATATGATAAAAAAGGGGTCATTGATTATTCAAGATTAGGATTACCTAAAAATCAAACACAATTGGAGGCATAAAAAATGAATGAAAAAAATAAAGAAATAATGAAGGAATTGCATAAAATGCAAATAAAGAAGATAAAGGAATCAAATGCTATTATGAGCAAAAATTTACCAAAATTAAATAAAAAACAAAAAAGAATATGTGAAGAAGCAGATGCATATGTAAATAAGGAATATGATGATCAATGCAAGGTTCAAGCAATTTGGATATTAAGAGAACGCAGAGAAAAAATTCGTAAGATGGAAGCTAAGTTATTTAGGGATGAAGGTCTTTTATATCAAGCTTTAGCAGATGATTTAACGGATTAATCGATTTGAGGCATATAAAATGGCAAACCAAAAATTAATATTGAAAGCGGAAATGGTCCCTTATTTGAACTATTTTGATTTGGGCAAGGCTTGGAGAGATCTAAAACTTCAAAGATTGAAATTGATTGAACAAGCCAGGGAAATCCGTGCCAAAGGGTACAACAACACTTTAGAAATCAATGAAATTGAGGAAAAGATGTCCGCAGCTATTGTAAAACTGGAGAAAAAGAATGATTAAAAGCCAAAAGAGCAGGGGAAAGGTTTGGATCACCTCTTTTCCTTTTCGTTGCTCTGGTATTTTTTGATTATATACTGCAGGACACAAGAATATATATACTTAATATGATTATACATATTATTGTTAGTATATGAGGTAAAAAAAGAAAAATGGAATATAATCATAAATGTTTGAGATGTGGATACAATTGGCCTTCAAGGCTAAAAAGACCAAAGACCTGCCCTAAATGCAAGAGCTATTATTGGGATCAGGAAAGAAAAGAGGCATAAACAAAGATGTATATTAATAAATATGGATACCTAGAAAGGAAATCAAAAGCTACTAAAATTGGAAATGGAAAAGCATCCAAAAAGAGCTGGTTTTTGATTAAATGGAATAGTGCTGGCACATCAGGTTATATATCTATACAACCTTTAACCATTCCAAAAGAATATATTGGCAAAAGAATAAGAGTAAAAGTAATTTTTGAAAAGGTAGAGCAAGTGCCAAGTCACTTCGAAAAAGAAGTGTTGGAGGAAAAATGACTAAATATGAATTTGAAATACAATCATTAATCAAGGTTAAAATGAAGGGTAATAATAGACATGATGTAAGAATAGAATTAATAAATAAATTGTATGATGGAGAGTATGATGCTGAACTTGAATCTCAAGCTGTAATATCGTATGGAAAAGAAGTTTAGAAGTGTTGGAGGAAAAAAATGAAAATCAAATGTAATCACTGCGGATATTGTTGGGACACCAAGAGCAAGCTAAAGAATGTTTCCTGCCCTTCTTGTATGAAGAAAGTAAAGAATATTCACCAGAAAAAGGGAGGCATAAAAGATGTTAAGAATAAATGAACCAGATATTAGCAAGAAAGAGTTTGAAGCAGTAAAAAGGATGGCAAAAAAGAATTTCCTTGATAATTCAGGATTATGGGTAATTATACTATTACTATATATGGCTATTTTTTTGGATGTGATAATTAGTTCTTTGTTTGGTATTATTGTTATATTTGCAGTTTTGTTTGTTATATTAGGTATTTGTAAAGACCTTTTAAAATTTAAAAAGAATTTTCATCCAAAAAGGTGAAGGAGGACTGAAAGACAATGTATAACCCAAACAACGCAACGGAAAAACAAGGACTGGGTGCAGGTTTGTCTGCGACAGGCGTAATAACTACAATCGAGGATGGGAAAACCTCGGATTTTGTGAAGAATACAGAGAATTGGAAAGGCGACATAAACGCATTAGCAATAAACATACACATAGAAATTTTGCACAACAGCGAAAAGTATGAACTACAGAAAATCTTTAACTACAAGGATGAGCAGGGCAGAACAGTATTTAGCAGCAACAGTAACTTAGGAAAATACAAACAGTATTACAAAAAGTTACCCGAGAGCGGAGATCAATGTAAAGTTTTGACTAACAAGGATGGCTTTTTTAGATTGCTGTTAGAGTAAGGGGGGGAGTTAATCCCCTTTTTTTTGATTAATCAGGAGGCATAAAATGAAACAAGAATACTTTTTAGTAGGAGCATATAAAACAGTTCCTGTGTATTTCAGCAGAAAGCAAGGCTTGATGTTAGGCAGCAGAATGGATGAGCTTGTTGAACCGACAGGCATCCAAACCCTTGAAATCTATAGGGATTTGGGCGGCATGAAGGGTATTGAAAAGATTGTCCACAACTATCAAATAGGTGAGAAGAGGCAAAAGAAATGAACGCAAACACCGACCTGCTCGAAAAAAGGTATTGGAGTGAGAAAGACAAAATAAGTGAATGGCAAGATGTTGAAGCAAAAAGACTGCAAGAAGGAAACTAAAATGAAAGATAATTCAAATTTAAAAATGTTTATCATATATCTGTATCTTTCAGTCATTCTTGTATTCACAGTTTTTAATTATTTTACACCAATAAGATATGAACCGATGACTTCTTATGATTCACTTATTGAGAAGCACAATGTTTCAGGAGTCACAATTCCAGGCTGTGCTTATATTGTGGATATAAGGGGTAGGAATTTTGAACAGATAAACAGCACAGATTACCACGAAGCCTGCCATATATTGGTCAGGGAGGACTATTATCACTTTTGCGAGGAATACTATTAAAGCAATTAAAATGGAAAAACAACAGTATAATAAGCAATATTACCTTGTAAAACTGCTCAGCAAGCTGAATGATAAAAAGATTGTTGATAAGGATTTAAGGGATTTGATGGAAAAAGATGGGATGACAAGATTCAAGTTTTATATTGCTTTTCAACTGGCATGTACATATAGATTAATCACGCAGAAATTCAACGGCAGAAGTTACAACTGTTCTTTGACAGAGGAAGGCAAGGAAGAATTGAAACTTTTCAAATTCATGCTTAAAGAAAGTTTTTTGAAGAATCGGGGAAGGATAAGGATAAGATGAAACAAATAATATTAATCATATTTTTGTTATGCTTACCATTAGTTCCTGCTATAAATTGGTATGCTGGAAACCAGGAAAGTATAACTTTAGATTTTCCTCCAAGCTCATGCATAATGGTTGATGATCAAAACAATTCATTAACTAATTATACTACAGACGGTCTGAATCTTACAATCAATGGGAACAATGTTACAATAAGCACAAACCCAGCATTAATGCCTGGTAATTACACCTTAGTTTGTAATTATTCTAATCCAGCAACAACCCCCGTTTCATCTGGAAACAGCGGAGGAAGTGGCGGCGGTGGATATACAACCTCATGGATTTGCGGCAACTGGTCCGAATGTATTAACAATACAACAGAAAGAATATGTATCAAAAGCACAAACAAGAACATTAACTACACACAATCAAAGAGTTGTATATCAGAAACAAAAGAACCAGAAGAAAAGAAGGTAGAGAAAATAAAGGTTGAGGTTAAGGATACACCTTATGTGATTGATAATGATACAACCTTAACAATAGATACAACAAATAAGAATACAACTAAAATAGAACTTCCAACAGAAGAAGAACAAGGCTGGGTATATCTTGGAATAATTATAATCACTCTTGTATTTATTGTTTTAGGTGTAGTATATTTTATAGGAAAATCAAATTCAGAATCCTAAAGGAGCAAAAGGGTTAATCCTTGCAAATCTTTTTGGATTGAAAAGAAAATAATACGGAGGAAAACAAACAAATGAAAAAAGTTAAAATATTAGGAAAAACAATTCCTGTTTTTGTTTTAGTACTATTAGGAATAGGAATGGTAAGCGGAGCTTTGGTAGGGTATTTGAGTAATCAAGCAGAAGTTAGTGTGACAGTAAAGTCACCAGTTAAATTAGAGGTTTCTGCAGCAAATGCAAATGGAGATGCTACTGGATGGGTAGAAGCAGTAACAGGAACAGTAGACTTACCTTTAGGTAGTGTTTATGGTGGAGAAGAAATAACTTTTTGGATAAGGGATACAAATTTAGCAGATGTTTTCACCCCAGGAAGTTCAACAAAATTAGTAACTTGTGCTACTGGTTTAACTTGTGACGATTTTGCAAGTGTTACAGCAAATGGAAACGACATTTTGAACGCAACATCATATTCTGCTGGCTGTGTTGTAGTAGATTGGAAAACTGTTGACTTTTCTACATACACTGCTGGAGGATTAGATGCTGGTGAAGCAGATACTAATAAAATAGTAATGTCATTTAAACCAGATGCACTTGGTACTTATGTATTTACAATGCAGAAAATGACACCAGAATAATTTTTTTATTTTTTTTATTTTAAACAAGGAAGGAAAAATGAACATACAAAAAACAATGAATCACATTTTTTGGTTTACAATACTTACAAGGTGCCCTTTATGCCACAGTAAGTTAATTGAAGTTGGATATGCAACAGATTTCCTACAAAAATATAAATGTAAATGTGGTTGGGGCGTTGAAATAAAACAAGGCGAAGAAGATAAGGAGGAATGAAAATGTATAATAAATATGAAAATAAAGTAATTGGATATTTGAACAATAAAATAGTGCATTATGACAAAAAAGATGGATATGCAATAGAAATACCAGCAACTGGAATAAGAAACCCAACACACAAAGAACTAAGGCAAATTAAAGCAAAGTTTGGCGGTCTGGAGAAGAAGTTAAGATGATGGCTAAATAATTAAACAATAAACGAAAGATTTATATATAAGTAGGTATTATAGTTATAATATGAGAATAACAAAGAAAATAGTAAAGATTGCACATAGTTTAGGTATTATAATAGACAAACCAGTTTTAGATAAACTTAAACTAAAAAAGGGAGATTATATTGAGGTTAATATAAAAAAATGCAAATAGGTGCACATCATACTAAGAAAACAAGAGAAAAAATGAGTGAATCACATAAGGGATATAATCATCATTTTTTTGGAAAGAATCTTTTAGAAGAACACAAAAAGAAGATTAGTGAATCACAAATGGGTAATATTTCTTGGAATAAAGGTTTAACAATAAAGACAGATAGTAGACTTAAACATGTAACAGAAGAAAACAAAAAGAAATTAAGTGAAAGATCTAAAGGTAACACTTTTGCATTAGGTTTACATCATTCAGAAGAAACAAGGATGAAAATTAGTAAAAAATTAAAGGGTAGAAAATTCTCTGAAGAACATAAAAAAAAACTTAGTGAAGCAAATAAAGGTAAAATTAGTTCTGAGGAAGCAATAAGAAAAAATAGTGAAGGACACAAAAATCCTTCTAAAGAAACAAGAAGAAAGATAAGTGAAGCATCATTTAAAAATGCCAAAACTAATCCTAACTATGGAATGAGTGGCAAGCATCATTCAGAAGAAACAAAGAGAAAAATTGGTGCAAAAAGTAAAAATAGATATCGTACTGAAGAGTGGAGAAAGAGAGTTAGTAAAGCAAATAAAGGTAAGAAAAACCCCTTTTATGGTAAACATCATACAAAAGAAGTAAGAAAAAAAATAAGTGCAGTTCAACAATGTATTCCTTTAGATGAATGGGAAGGTTTTATATCTTTTGAACCATATACTATTGACTTTAACAAATTATTTAAGAACAAAATAAGAGATAGAGATAATCATTGTTGTGTAATATGCAATAAACAAGAAGAAGATTTAGGAAGAAAGTTAGACATACACCACATTGATTATAATAAACTTAATTCTTTTCCACAGAATTGTGTATCTTTATGTCGTTCTTGTCATGCAAAAACTAATACAAATAGAACTGCTTGGATTGTATTCTTTCAGTCATTATTGAAAGAGAGATATAGTTATAACTATACACCAAATCAAAAAATAATATTAAATTTTATGGAGGATAACTTATGATACCCAAAGAAGATTCAACAAAAATTTTACCCTTGTGTTTTGGCACAAGCGAACACAGCGACACAAGCCTAATCTGTAAGAGATGCCCTTATGAATACAAATGTTTCAAAGCTCTGGAGAAAAAGAAGAATGAAAACAAGAACACAATTGATGCAAGAGCTTAATTTTTGGCTTGGCACAGATTATAATTGGAGTAGGTTAAATCTACTTGACTTGAATAGGCTTGTAGATTCAATTGAGAATAAATGTAAAAAAGTTAAGAAGAATGCAGGACAAAGCCCACTACCTTAAAATGCTGAAGAGATACCGAAAGCTGAACAACGCTGACGGAATCAAGGCAACTCTTGAGGTCTTGGTAAAGTTTGATGATAAACAATTAAGGTTAGGTGATAAATTTGACAATAATTAACGGCATATACTTCACAGACGAATCATACACGCTTGAAGAAGTAATCAAGGCACTCGAAGAAAGAGGAGCAAAGCACAAAAGCAAATAAAATGGAGAAGGTGGTAAAAATAGCGAGTAGAAACGACAATTGGAGATTTATGTATCCTGCATGCCCTGGATGCGGAGCAGTTGGAGCTCAGGGATTGAAGATTACAAGGATGGGACATTTATGGTGCAGGAACTGCAGAACACAGTTTACACTTGAACGAAACGAGGATTATAGTATTAAGGTTGGCAAGAGCATGGGGTTTGATTAAGATGAATGAAAGATATTATCAATGTAGAAGATGTAAGAAAATAGTTAATGAAAAGGATATGAGGAAAATAGTATTTCAAGAAAGCTTTTTATTTTGGAAGATTCCAGTTGAAAATGAATTATGTAAATATTGTTGTGAAGAATTGAAGAAAAATGGAAGATAATGTATTAATCAGAACAATATTTGAATATTGTAAAATCAAGAAGATTACTTTAGATGAATTTGTTGAACAAGTAAAGGATTATGAAGGGGAAAAAATGAATAAGAAAGCATCCTTTGATTCAGTTTTATTATGGACATTAATAATAGTAGCATTGGTGCTTTTGTTCGGCTTTTTGTGGCAGAGTTTCGGCAGAAGTTTCGGAGGTTAAGAATGGGAAAAGAAAAAAAGAATAGAGTTATTAATGTAGGTGTTTCATACCTTTGGACAACGTTGATTATTTTTCTTGTATTGGGTGGGTTTTTTATGTGCCATTCAGCTTATGATGATCCAATATTTTCTCTTGGAGGGATAGTAGGTTTATTTGGAATAATATTTTATATTGTAGGATGTTTTATTATACAGCGTTTTGCTCTTGATTCAATCAATATGAGGCATAAGAAATGAATAAAGAAAAAAAGAATATAAGGCGTAAAAGATGAATGAACAAACAGACAAACAGATTGAAGAGAAAGTTGAAGTTAAAGCACTCATAGAAAAAAGTAAATTAGAATACATTAAGGATAATTTAACTGAAGGCAAAAAGTGTAGTAATTGTAAACATATTGAAGGTTGTATGCTTGAACTATCAAAAGAACATATAAATCCAGATGAATATGTTTGTTCAAATTTTGAAAGACAAGGCGATAAGAAATGGATAAAGAATTAGAAAAGAAATTCAGGAATTTAGCTTATTTAATTGGTTATTGTACTCTTGCTATTTGTTTTGGTGTACCAGCTTTGGTTTTTTTTGTTTTTGGGTTAGCTATATTTGGATATTATTGGTGTAATTCTTTAGTTATTCCTCAAATAACTATGAGTATAGGTGGATGGCTGATGATTATAATATTTTTAGTAGCAAACAGAATGTTAAGTAAACAGCAGAAAGAACAAGATGAGGCAAAGAAATGAGAAAACTACCTTCGACTATCTCGGAAAGTGAATTTTTAGAAGGCCTAAAGAAAGTCAAGCGACCAAAGATTAAACTGGCTTTCATGCTCGGCTTTTACCAAGCCATGAGGGTTTCTGAGATTGTCAACCTAAAGCAAGAGAATGTTGACATGGACAGGGGATTCATACACATATTGCAGGGTAAAGGCAAGAAAGACAGGGATGTTCCTATCATGAAGCCAGTAAAGTATGGTTTAAGATACCTTCCTATCGGTCTGGGCGTAAGGTCGCTGGAGAAGTGGGTTAAGGTTTACTGGCCAAACATTCACTTCCACACACTCCGCCACAGCGGGGCAACCTTTTACCTTAATGTCAAAAGCTTGGACATCAGATATATTCAAGAGCTTTTGGGGCATTCAAGTTTAGAAACCACACAGATTTACACGCATGTAAGCCCAAAGAATCTAAAGGATAAGTTTGGGGAGATTTGGTGAATGATGGAACTAT
>Ga0222703_1000323_pt1 | contig 11170 bp, 29 predicted proteins | sample AntAcemetage1506_FD_179827 | JGI IMG/M metagenome (GOLD analysis project Ga0222703, IMG submission 179827) | Saline water microbial communities from Ace Lake, Antarctica - #1506 | ecosystem: Environmental > Aquatic > Non-marine Saline and Alkaline > Saline | place: Antarctica: Ace Lake...
GGTCAATCCATTGGAGTATTCGGAAAAAATAAAGGAAACTAGGAGCCTCATGTATGCAAAAAAGTTTGAAGAAAAATCTTGACATTAAAGAAAAAGTATGGTAATATAAGGAAAAAGAAAATGGAGGGAATTAAACATGGAAGACACAAGCACGGAAGTTCAGGTTGTAGAGGAAAGAACCCCAGCAACACTAATTGAAGAAGCCGTAGCAAAAGGTGCAAATCTTGAAGATTTGGGGAAATTGCTTGAACTACAGCTTAAATGGGAAGAAAATGAAAGCAGGAAAGCGTATACAATAGCCGTTGCGGAGTTCAAGTCAGACTCGCCAGATATCTATAAAGACAAAACAAACAAACAGTTTAACTCAAAGTATAGCTCTATTGATGCATTGGTCAACCCTACGATTCCATTCTTAAGCAAATGTGGATTGTCTCATAGCTGGAGTTACGGGAATACTGAAGCTGGGTGGCCTACAGTTACTTGCATTCTAGCACATAGACTTGGTTATTCTGAATCAGTTACAATGGCTGCTCCTCCTGATGTTTCTGGCGGTGGAAGCAAAAACCCAATCCAGCAAATCAAATCGACTCAGACCTATCTTAAAATTGCTACATTTGAAGCCGTTACTGGGCTTGTCAGCAGCGAGGCTAACCTTGATGATGACGGAAATGCTTCTGGAACTGAATATATTGATGAAGAACAGATAGCAAAAATCAAAAAACTGATAAAGGAAAAAGGTGTAAATGAGAAAAAGTTTCTTGAATATTACAAAGCTGGTTCTGTTGAAGAGATAAAACTCAGGGATGTTGGCAAAGCTGAAAAAACCCTTAATAAAAGGAAATCAAAGGTGTAATATGCCAATAATTGTTTATGATATTTTGCAAGGAACTGAACCTTGGCACAAACTTAAAGCTGGGATTCCTTCTGGAACTGGGTTTAGTAAGATTGTTACCCTGAAGGGAGATAGGGTTAAGAATTTTAAGACTTATCTGTACAAAGTAGCAGCGGAGATAATTGCTGGCCCGAAAGATCAAGGTCGTCTTTCAGCCGATATGCTTCGTGGAATAGAGTTTGAGGATGAGGCTAGAAAATGCTATGAATTAGACGAAGATGTAGACGTGGTATGTGCTGGATTCATTTTCGCTGATGAAAGAAGGAGATATGGTGTTTCTCCAGATGGTCTTGTGGGGGAGAATGGGCTTATAGAAATAAAATGTCCAACCCTTCCTATCCATATAAAATATATAGACGAGGCTAAACTTCCAAATGATTACTTTCAACAAGTGCAGGGCCAATTGCTTGTGTCTGGTAGGGAATGGGTTGATTTTTTTAGCTATTATCCAGACCTAGATACAGATACCGACGTACCCAACTTCAAGTTAAGGGTATATCGTGACGAGATATTCATTGAAAAACTAAGAGCAGAATTGGAAATATTTGTTGAAGAATTGGATAAGCTGGTAGAAAAACTGAGAGCGATGTAATAGGGGGGGAATTATGACACCAGATGGAATAATGGAAGTAATGCGAAGAAAGAATCTCGATCTTCAAGAGAAAAACGTTCAGATTGTTACCCTTGCGACGGTTCAGGCAAACGCACAGAGGGATTATAGGATTACAATAGCCACCAAAATAGCCAAATTGCGTCTGGCTGGAGAGAGCGTCTCGCTTGCCGATATATTGGCAAAAGGTGATGAAGACGTGGCTAATAAAAAGGTAGATTTTGTGATAGCCGAGGCGACCTACAAGGCATGTCTTGAGAGTATCAAGGACACGAGGGCCGCGTTAGATACTGCGCGTTCACTTTTAACCTGGCAGCGAGAAGAAAAATACAGTAAACAGATATGATTAACCAAAAAAAAGCAGAATTATTGATAAATCGCGGGTTTTCAGATAAGGAGGTAGCCGAAGAGGTGGGTTGCCATCCGCAATCCATCAAGCAATATCGGCTAAAGATGGGTATCTCTAACTCACGAAAGCTAGACTACGAGATTATTGATGTTCTAATTTACATTAACGAAAACGATTCTGAGGTAGCCGAATTAGTAAAGTGTGCTCCAGCAACAATAGCCTTAAGGCGGAGCAAGCTTGGCTTAAACAAAAAATACAGGGAGTATGCTTCTGGTAGGAGCGGTGTTAAATATTATCCAGATGTAGTAAATGCTATTATAGAAAAACTAAGAAAAGAATATGAAATTAAGGGGGACTTTAAAGAATGGATGAAAACGCACAGGAGCGAGATAGGGGAGTTCTTGTCCAGCGAACAGTAAACATACTATACCGGTCGTTTAAGACGGAGCAGATGGTAACATACTGGGTAAGAACAAAGGACGGTAAAATATCTAAACCAGCCGATAAGTTTAAAAGGACAATACCCGAACTTATAGACTTGCATATGATAAAAAAGAAGGACGACAGAACGGTTATTGCTTATATAATTTCTGATGAGGTTGTTGGACAAACGGATTTGGGAGATCCAGACATATTGGTGGTTTATACCCCAAGTGGTGAAAAGATGTGGATTGCCGATTATATAAACGAAAGATCATCTGATGAATATGATTCCGCTGCATCAGATGAAATAAAGCGATTATACCGGAAAGTGAAAGACCTGAGTGCGGTTATAGATTCGTTAAGTGGGGGGAAACATGAACCTAGAGAACACGAATAAACTATTTGGAGATTTTCCGACGTTATATGGGGGTAAGGATGAACCATTAACTCAAAACCTGATGTCATTCGGATTTGAATGCTCAAACGGATGGTTTGATCTTATTTACGAACTATCTCAAAAGATAGTAGAGCTTGACCCCAACTGTAAGGCTCTCCAAGTTAAGGAAAAGTTTGGTGGCTTAAGATTCTACGTTGGTGCAGCCACAAACGATGTTTTTGATTTAATAGACGAGCATGAGGATATGTCTTACGGAATTTGTGAATCATGTGGTTCTACCGAAGATGTAACCCAAACCAAGCGTGGCTGGATAAAAACACTTTGCAAGAAATGTATGGAGGCCAAGGGCATTGATAACACTTGATAGAGAGGCTGTAACATTTGATTTAGATGGGGTAATTCGTAACCTTTCTTATGCAGTATTTGGGCGTGTTCCGATGCACTGGAATGAGAAAATTAACGGAGACGGTGTAGTTGATTTTATAAACAAACACGCATATATTCTCCATGTAGCACCACCAACCAAATATTATGAAACAATAAAGGATCTATTCCCAAAACCGAATATCTTAACGCATCAAGCCCATTCTTGGATAAACAACACAGAACTATGGCTTAGTATGCACTTCGATGATTACATAGTTAAATACACGTCGTCTATCGAAGATAAGACCAGGGAACTCAAGTCTGGACTACTTGTAGAAGACTATCCCAATTTCCCAATAGAATTTTATAAAAGGGTAATACTTATTAGATATCCGTATAACGAAAACGTCAAAGAGGAAGATTGCTACGCTGTAGTAAATTCACCTGAAGAACTACGGGAGGTATTAAAATGGACATAAAGGATATAAAGCTGGAAAAACTAAAACTCGAACTGGAAGTATGGGAGGCTATGGTTGAGTTCGAGCGAGTTACGGAAACATATGTAGAGAGTGTTCATGTCAATAGGGTCTATCCTATCGGGGCTGAGTGTGGAGAAATAATAAACGTAAAGATTATTTGTGATATTGGTGGAAAATATTAAATGCGAGGTAAAGTATTAAAGGAAGCAATAGAAGTTATCAATGGAGAGCGACAAGACCAATACGGAAAGCCGGAGGATTCGTTTGCATTGATAGCGGAATTTTGGACTTCGTATGTTAAACGTATTAATAGAGACTTAGATGCGAAGGATATTGCGCTGATGATGGTGTTGTTTAAACTGGCACGAGAAATTTATCAGGGTAAGAGAGATAATCTGGTGGATGGTGCTGGATATATTGGTATAGCTGGGGATATGTAATGGACACTGGAACTGGCGTTGTAATTTTGGGTTTGTGGATATATGCAGGTTTTTGTATCAATGGATCAAATAATGTTTTTGCGTGGTGTTCTTTTTTGCTCGCATTTGCGGTTACGGTATTTGGTTTGAGTGGGATAGCGTGACAAGGGAAGGGAGTGGGGAATGAAAGAATTTGTATCTTTTCACGACATAAAGCAATTTAGAAACGCAATCAGAAATATTGGTATGGCTAGTCAGTACATTGGGCAGGATGAAGATGGCAATCCAATTTACGATATAACTAAAACAAAACCGACTTTAGTTTTTCATGGTACGGTAAAATTGCATGGAACCAATGCAGGTGTTTCTTTTTCAGAGAAAGATGGGATGTGGTTTCAGAGCAGAAAGAATATAATAAGTGTTGAAAAAGATAACGCTGGCTTTGCTTTTTTTGCATACGGTGCTAGAAGTGTATTTCAGTCGTTTTTTGATTCCATCTTTGAAAAAGAGCAGCTTAATACAAACGATACAGTCACCATATTCGGAGAATGGGCAGGAATGGGCATACAGAAGGGTGTTGGAATATCTGAGTTGGAAAAGATGTTTGTAATCTTTGCTGTAAAAGTAAAACCAGAAGATATAAACATCAATCCATATTATGTTGATAGTGATTATCTTCATTATGATGATTCTGGAATATACAATGTTGAGGACTTCAAAACATATGATATTGAAATAGATTTTGAGAATCCCAAGTTGGCTCAAAATAAAATGATTGAACTCGTGGCTGAAGTTGAGGCTGAATGTCCAGTTGCAAAACAGCTTGGGGCATCCGGTGTTGGCGAGGGGATTGTCTGGACATCTAATTTCAGGGATAATAAGTATTGGTTTAAAACAAAAGGGGAAAAGCACTCCACCTCAAAGGTGAAGGTTCTTGTTCCGGTTGATGTGGAAAAGTTAAACTCAATTAATGAATTCATAGACTATGCTGTTACTGAAAATAGATTAAATCAGGGAATAGAGCAGGTTTTTACCACAAATAGTTCAGAGCCAGCTATTGTTGGCATGGGTGATTTTCTAAGGTGGATAATGAAAGACATAATCAAAGAAGAAATAGATGTGTTAGAGGAAAACAATATCACACCAAAGGAGATTGGTAAAAAGGCTTCCGGTAGAGCCAGGGAATGGTTTATTAACTTATTGGACGAGAGGGCTGGGATAAAATGAGCTATGAGAAGATTGTTACTGGGGAAAAAATAGAACGCTCAGGGAGCTATAAGGAAAAGAGTCTTAAGGAAAGAGCAGAATATTTTGGGATAGCAACGGATTTTCCAACAAGCAGAGCTAGACGGAGGGAAGATCTTAAGATGGCTGTCAGGGAAGAACGTAAACGTAAAAAAGATTTGAAGGTGGCTGTTGGGAAAGAACTCAGCCTTAAAAGCAAAACCTAAAAACACCGAGGTGGCATTATGGATTTACTAATCATAATCTTTTGCGTTCTTGTTATTTATCAAGCATGGAAACTGGGAGGTTGAAAATGAATAGCATTGAAGAAATCTTTTTGAGGCATCCGAATTGGACAACAAAGCAAATCCAAGAGGAAACGGTAAGATTGGGAAGGCGATATTCTAAACGGCAGATTCGGAGGAAATTGAGTCCGTTGAGAAGTAAACAAGAAGTCAGTTTCGTTGATAGCGAAGAGACCAGTAAATTCGCCAATATGGTTGGGTTAAAGCAGAGCATCCCAACTCCCTATAAGAGAATACTCGCAAATTATGTTATGCACGTAGAGAGGGCTCTCCAGAGAGACACTACTGTCATAACCCCTAAACGTAGTGGAAAAGAAACTGCGGTACTCCTTCTTTCCGATAGTCACAGCGGGAAATTAGTGCTTTCTGAAGATGGTAAAATAATGTACAACAAAGATATCATGGTTTATCGGTTGGCGTTGCTAAAAGCAAAGGTTATTAGTTTGCTAACTAAGAATGTTGGTCTTGATAACGTTGATGAGTTTGTGCTTGCGCTACTTGGCGATTTGGTCGATGGATCTGGAATCTACCCTATGCAGGAGATCGGCCAAGATATGAACTTTTTCGGAGATCAGGTTTCTGTAATAGTTGCTGCTATATGGGATATTGTTTTGGCTATTAAGGAATTTGGTATTCCAGTCAGGATTGAAGGAGTAAGGGGAAACCATGGACGGCAGGGTAAATATCTCCCACCAGACAACAATTTTGACTACTTTGCATATCAGTTACTATATATGATGGCAGCCGCAATAGATGGGGTTTCGGTTGACTATTCAACTACTACCGAATTTAAGAACTTTGAGGTTAAGGATTACAGGATGCACATTCGGCATGAAGCTCCACCCCAAGCAGAAACACCATCTGGAAGAGCAAAGTTTGCAGGACTAAGAACAATCCACAATTATGACATTATAGCCTATGGGCATCTTCATCATCCATCAAGCGGTGTTTATTTTGATTCTGAGATAATGATGAACGGATCTCCAGTAGGATCTGATGATCTCTCAGAACGTATGGCCGTTGGGAGCAGACCAAACCAAACTCTTTTTGGGGTTCATCCTGGAGTTGGTGTAAGCTTTAAATATAATGTATATCTTGACGAAGTGGCTGAGGGTGATTTCGCTAACGAGATAATGAGCAGATATCCTGCACTTAAATGGGTTTAACTGGAGGGGAATGAAATGGTGAGTTTGTATGCATGTTTTATTGTATTTGCACTTGTAGTTTTGGCGATGGGTGCAACCACGAGGATTCTTATTGACAAACAATCTAAACACGTACCGATTATAGTGGGAATGGATGAGATAGTGAAGTATATTGAGGGCAGAGGGTTCCATGCATCGTCATTCTTAGTTAAGAAGTGGATAGACTCAGGTGGCCTTCCTGTAAGATATGAACTAGACAGATATTTTACAACGACCCTCGCTCTGAATAGCTGGTTGCACAAAAACCGTAAGAAACTCGAAAAGTTTTGACCCATTTAATCCCCAGATAAACAAAAAATACCCCATTTCATATACACGTGAAGTGGGGTATTTTAGTTAATTAACTACATGCGAAAACTGCTATGGCTACAAAAAACACAACAATGGTCATTTTATCACCTCCTTTCTCTTTTTATTTATCACTTCCCTCTTACGATTTTCCATGCCACCTTGATACGTTCCCAAAATTTCAACTTAACGATTTCCGAAAAGTTCTGCTTCCAATATTTCCTTGTCTCCTTCCTGAGTTCTTTAGCTTTTCGCTGGTTCATTTTACCCCCTTTATCATTTATTGATTTTTATATTCATCCGATTCGCAATAGCATTCTGCACAAAGCGGCCCAGTTCCATCCTCAAGATATATTGAGTCGTCTTCGCACCTTCCAGTTGGTTGATCGCATTCACAGCATAATTGTCTTGTTCCTGGATAATGATTTGCATTCCATGCTTCATGCTCCCCATGATGTATTGCGTGTCGTTTTCCACCTGGCCAAGTATTCATGTTATTTCCTTTCATTTAGGCTTCTAGCAATTCAGACAATCCCTTTATTCCCTCCAATGCCTCCTGTATCGCTTCCCAATTGTCCATGTACCCGTTGCTATTTGGCTGGGCCATCTGTGCATAACACAGGAGGTGAGAAAATCTCCTAATAGCATTACATGCTTCTGTGCATAATAAATATTCTCTTTCTATGATTTCATTCGGTGTTTTAATTTCTTCTCCGCATTTTGGACACTTCATTTCGCTACCCCCCTTTCACCCTATTATTTTTTGCTCATATTCCATCAGGTCTGGATTATACGCTGACTTAAAAAGAAACGCAGCGTTCGTTTTAGTCAGTACTTCAAAAGCATTATTCGATTGAATTCCATTGCTACTTTCTTTCTTTTTAAAAGCTCTCAACATTTGCCTTATAGCGAGTGCTCTCCCAGTTGCCTTGCATGGATTGTCCCGAAGACTACATATTGAAATTCCTCTTGCAATATTTCCCTCTTCGTCTTCCCCCAGACACACGGTAACTCTCGGATGCCTATTCTCGTCTCTGAAATAGTAAAATCTTTTCTTCATTTTTCTTTCTCCCTTTCATTGTTTTTATTAAGTACGTTTATTGCCTTGCCGTAACTGCCCCTGTGATAATGTCCCAAGAATTTATCTACGGCATATTTCCCGTCAATGCTGTAAGTGTATGGCTTGTTATCAACTGTTACCAATATCTCATACAGTCCATCCTTTTTAATTGAAATAAGCGTCATGTCTTTCATCTGATACCTCAGTATAACATTTTCCTTCGGTTAAGTAAATCTTTTTAATTGCATCATGGACTATGGCTTCTTTTTGAAGCTTGATAAGGAATCTAGTTTCTTTTTCTGGATCGAATTTCTTCACGTTCTCACCCCTTCCAGTAAAATTAGTTTAGCCCTTAGTAACTCTTGCCCCTCTTCTGTATGCAAAAATTCCAATAACTCTTCTCTGGTCATTTCTACACCATTTGCCGCCAGCCACCTATGAACATCCCCAACAAACTTTTTGGTGTGGTTGAATGTTTTTTTGGACTCCTCCCCAGATTGAGTTTCATGTTTCACGCTATAAAACAGATTCGTAATCTGCCTCCAGTTTATTCCCAATTTCTCCGCTACGCTCTTTCTTGTGCCATATTTCTTGATTAACCTCACAATGCAATCGTAATAGCTTTCATTGTCTTCTATGTAATCACATAATATATTTTCCCAATCTATTGTCATTTACCCATCCTCCAGTTTGTCAACATTTTTCTTGTCTGTTTAACTTTCATCTCAACAATGCAGAAAGCCAAAATAATCCCAGCCAGAACACCGACACCAAACCAAACAACATGTACAATCATAATTTTGCCCCCGCTTCCTTGATTGCTTGCCGTGCCCTTTTTACTATGGCTTTCTGTACTTCATCTTCTGGAAAACTACACCCCTCCGCTATGTCCTTCAATGCCCACAGCATTTTAGCATTGCTATCCTCAAGCCCCTTTATCCGCACCGCACTTTCACCTCTGCCAATCTCAATCCCTGACATTATGGCTTTATTCTGTGCCTTTGCTATCTCTGCTATTTGTTCAGATAGTTCACTCATTATTTACCCCCTATTGATTCTCGTTGTTCTCATCCCACATTTCCTTTTCAGCCCTTCTCATAATCCATACAGCGAACCACAATACAAGGGCTACAACACCAACAACAATTAAAGCTATTACATATCCCATGTCAACCCCCTAATCGTTTCCAGATGGGTACTTTACCCTATTAATACCCAATATTTTCCTTAATTCCCCGACTGTCATTGTGGATGGTGAAGTATTTTCTTCATCTTCCTCTGTCGGTTCGTTGCTCATGTCTTCACCCATCCACTCCCTAAAATCTTTATCAATCTGTGTTTCTGTGGGGTCTTTTATGTCACCCTTCATCTGTCTTCCCTCATATCTGCCAAATCTGCCAGAAAATCAACGACATCTCTTTCTGCCCGAATGTATAACCTATCCAACCCTTCTGGTGGAAGTTTATCTATATCGAGTCCAAGATCTTCGGCTATCTTCTCCACTTGTTCAATTATCAGTTCTTTCATTTTGCACCCTCTTCATTGTATTCCTTTACCGCGATCAAAATCTTTGCAAAGGTTTCGGTGTCAGTGGTAAGAATATCATTATCATATTCGCGGAGCGCTCCCCGGCAAAAAAGTTTTTCGGGCCTACTTACCATTGGGTATCCCGCACAAGATAGGGCGAATCCATTTGAGTCTATAAATAAACAAGACCCGTTTGGGGTAAATCCGCTGTTCCTATGACTTTGTTCTGCGATCTGAAACGATATACTATCACCATCTATTTTAATATTGCCAAGATTCAAGATACGTTTTTCCTCTGGCTGGGAGTAGATTTCCAAGATAGTATCCTTAAACCCCTGCAAGTTTTTTATAATCTCATTTGTTGCCGTAACCACATTTTCCCGAATCTCGCTTGCTGTTCGTTCTTTCATTTTAAGACCCCTTTCTATTTTTAACGTTTTAAAAGTATACTACACCAAATACGGTAAGTCAAGAAAAATAATCACATAATATCATTGCTGATACACTCAAACTTTACATCACCATTGGGGGTGCAAATACGTAGAACTTCGCCCTTGACCATTCCCAGCATTTTGCTTGTTGTAAGAATATCGGATGAATACCTACGCTGCTTGGTTCGCTCGTAGTTAAATGCGATAGGAGCAGACTTCCGTTTTGCTATAGCTGCCAATAGTGCTATCTGGTACGGATATAGTTTGGTTTCTTTCTTAGTTGTTACCTCCATGATTTGTATTTCTTCCATCTCTCCCATTGTCGGAATTTCCAGGCGACCAGAACCCTTTCCTACCATGTAAATATCATCATCTTTGTAAACAACTTCTCCAGTTTTTAGGTTTCCCATTTTTTTAATCTTCATACAAATTTTCTCCCTCAATCATTTCTCGTTCGGTGACCTCGTAGCCGTCAGACAGATACACACCGTGTAAAATCAAGGCTTCTGCTTCTTCCCTGAATGACGTAATCTTTATTCCTTCTTGAGTAGCTGTTATTGTTTTCATCTTTCCTCCTTCTTCATTTTTATAAATAAGTTTCCACAGTAAAGCCCCTTCAGTATAGTTCCCATTTCTTCAGCTACCTCACCGAATGAATCCTCAAATACAGCCAACTCACTCTTTCCGTCAGATGTTCCATCGACACCCTGTGAATATTTTTTTAGAACCTCTATTATTCTTTCCTGCATCCCATCGCCTCCAGTAGTGCTGATTAAAAATACACATCCTTTTTTCTAATTGGTTTAATGGTTCCATTTTCCTGCATAGACGCGCCAAAAAGTTCATCTTGTTTTACTCCCCTCATGGCCCTGTCAAATAGGTGGGAGAGGTAGGCTTGCCACTCATTGTAAAGGCGTTTTGCTTCATCATTAACCCACTCTGCTTTAGTTTCGCTAATTTTGCCATTGACCATTATCATAACGGGGCGAGTTCCGATGATATATAGTTTGGTCATTGCAGATAGCACGTACTGTCTCTCCTTTTCCTCATAACTTCCCCACGCTATCGTCATCCCATCACCTCCTGTAGTGCTCTTTCTTCCTTTTTAATCATGCGTTGCCCTTCTTTTAGGGTTATTTCGCCCGTTTTCACCTTTGCCAATATCTCAAGGCGGCGTGGTAGCTGTTTCTTACGC
>Ga0222703_1000332_pt1 | contig 11072 bp, 21 predicted proteins | sample AntAcemetage1506_FD_179827 | JGI IMG/M metagenome (GOLD analysis project Ga0222703, IMG submission 179827) | Saline water microbial communities from Ace Lake, Antarctica - #1506 | ecosystem: Environmental > Aquatic > Non-marine Saline and Alkaline > Saline | place: Antarctica: Ace Lake...
AACATTATAAGCACCAAAATCCCGAGCATCACTCCGACCAAGAGCAGACTTGCTCACCTTTTGGAAAACGCCACGAGTCCGAACAAAAACATCAAACCCTTGAGGCTCTTCTCTTTGTCGAGAACGCTGAAAAGGTTTAGGAATAGGACTTAAATAAGAACCCCCATAAGGAGGAAGTGGAGGGGAAGAACCTGAAGAACTACCAATCGAACCGCCTGAGAAACCACTTGATCCACCACTCACAGAACTTGAAGAACTTGAAGAACTACCAATCGAACCGCCTGAGAAACCACTTGATCCACCACTCACAGAACTTGAAGGCGTCACAATGTTAGAACTAGGAACAATCACAGAAATAGGAGCAGAAATATTCGAGCTCCCTGAACTCTTTGAGCTTCTTGAACCTCTTGAAGGAGAAACACTCACAACAGAAGGCGAAGGACTAATTATAGAAGAAGAAGAGAAAGTTTTTGATTTAACAATATAAGAAGGCTTCACAATACTTGAAGGACTTGAAGAGCCACCACTTGAGACAGAAGGCTCAGAGATAAAAACTGAACTACTAGATCCACCAGTCACAACAAGAGAAGAACCGACAATCTTAGCAGAAGAGGAAGCAACTTGAACAGGTCGAAAAGTAGAAGATCCAATAACCTTCCCAGCAGAAGAGGAAGAAGATCCAACAGCACCCGAAGAAGTAACAACATCACCAGCAGAAGCAAGAACCACATCCGAAGAAGCAACAGCACCAACAGGCTTTATATTTGTTGAAATAATAGGAACACGCTTGCCTTGAATAATAGTGACCGCCTGAGTTCCTTCCTTAACTAAAACTTCTCCTTTTGCAAGAGTGATCTCACTCTCACGAAAAAGAAAACCAATAGGCTTAAACTCACCAGTAACAGTTTGCTGAAAAGTTAATAAATCAGCAGACTCAGAAGCTGTCAAAGTTTTACCAGCCAACAATTTAGATTTAACACCTTGCAACTTAGGAGGAAAGTTCGCAATCTTAACATTCTCTTGAACAACTATTTGAGGTCGCTCGAAAAGCTTTGAAGGATTCTTTAACAACTCAGAGAAAGAGAGTTCACTTGAAACATCTTCAGCAGTCAAACCCAGCCTTGAAGTTCTTATTCGACCACGAGGATCAGAGAAAAACATTTCCTCAAGAGGAGAAGCATCAGGAGTCGGCTTAGGCTTATTTATAGTTAATTCTTTCTTAAAAACATTGAATAAGCTTCTTTGACCACTAACTGCATCAGCTGTCGTCCCAGCAAGTTTCGCCTGTTCAACTAAGCTCTCGGCAGTGCTAGAAACACCACCAGCAACAGGAATGTTGAAAGTTGTCGCAGGAGTTTTGTCAACAATACCGCCAGCAGTCACGCTGATAGTTCTTGCATTTATTGAGCCACTTCTTGCAACGCCTGAAATGACTTCTCCTGATTCAGTAAGAACAACAGGAGCGAATTTCCCTGAAATTACAGCACGAACAGCACCAATCTTGTCAACTGTTTTCCCGATAATAGTGGGAGCAAAACCCGCAAACGCAACCTCACCAGCAAAATAAGCGGGATCAGCGTATAAAGATGCAGTTAAAGCACCACCTACTTGAGAAAGTTTTGTTTTTCCTGACACAATATCAGTGACTCCTTGTAGAGTTTGATCAAGGTCAACAGTGAAAGCTTTAACAGTTCCGACAGCCCCACCGATAACAAAACCTTTTGCAACATCAGCCACAATCTTGACAGCACCCTCAACACCAGCGGGAGCAGAAACAAGAATTTCTTTTACAGTCATAGGCTCAGAATCTCCCTGAACGAATAACTTTTCAAAAATATCACTTTTAACTTTAGAATAATCAGAACGATCATCAACATCATAAACAAGATTCTTCTCACGCTCAGGCTCGTCAAGCTTAATACCGCTTAAATCAAGTTCATCACCCATGTCCGTTCTTGTAGTTTGAAAAGGAACACCACCAGCAACAGGAGCGAAAGGCTGAACAGGCTCAGTCTCACGAGAAGGAGTTTTTTTTTCTTCAATAAAATTCTTTGCAACACTATTCACAGGAGCAGGATCTTTTTTCTCATTATACTGAAAAGTAACGCTTGAAGATCTAACAGTTTGACCTTGCTCATTTATACTCTCAGTTTTATTCATTTCGCTTGTAGTTAAACGACCTTTCTCAGTCGTAAGTTTTGAGACTTCTCTCCGTTGTTCTTCTGTTAAGTATTGACCAACATTCTCAACCTTAGTTCGACCAGTATCATCTTTCCCGACACCGATAACAATAGGAGCTTTCTTCTCAGGCTCAACAAGATCAGGAGCAAGCCCCTCTTTTCGCTGACCACGTTCATCCCAATAGATAGGATCTCCCGAGCGATCTCGTCCGCTTGAATACTTACTTTTTGAAGGAGTGTTTTGTTCGCTAGCTTGAGCCTTATCATAGTTCTTCACTTGAGCCGAATCACTACCATAAACCTTCTCCTTAAAATCTCGTTCAGAGACTTCTTTCCCGTCATACTTGTAAGTTCCAACCATCTTAATACAACCCTTTCTTTTTCCAGCGAGTCATCAAAGCTTTAACATCTGCATCGCTTTCAATAGTAGCACTGTCAAGCTTCCCGCATGAATCACTTATTTTAATAAACTTTTTTCCTTTCAGATTCATAACCATTCACCTCACAGCCTAAATAAACTTAAACAAAATAATAGAGCACCCATCGCCATCAACAGCCACCCGAAGCGGTTTTCACCAGCATCATTATAAGAATCATAAACAGGAGTTTCCTCAGTGTGAAATAAGAACGCCTCTTTGTCAACTTGAGAGGGAGCAGTCGTATTGTAACCATCCCAATGATAACTATCGAAATAATTCCCATAAACATAAGTCTCCTCAACACCAGTCTGATAAGTAATACCATCTTGAAGCAAACCCATACCCATCAAGAAAATCATAATTGTCCCGACAAGATTCAATAAAGGAAGATCGAGAGCAAAACCCGCAATCGTAAGAACTAGACCAATTCCGAAGAATAAGAGAAATAACCACATAAACATCTTATATCATCACCATTTTATTTTATACTAGGATTGTGGCTTAATAAAAAGAAAAAAATATGGGAGAATTAATCTCCCTTCCCTCAGATCTCACAAACCGAAGGCGTTAATCCATACAACAAGTAAACTTTTTGAATTACACTAAGCCGAAGCCTGATGCAATACCATAAAGTAAACCCATTACAGCAATAAGAGAAGTTGTTCCAATAAGAGCGACTTCGCCTGCTGACCAAGAGTCTGTATTAACTGCTTTGATTTGAGGTATTAAGACAGAAGTTGTCACAATAACTGCAAGTGTTAAACCAATAACAGCACCGATATAGTTAGCCATATTATATATTCACCATCCTTAAACTATTTATTGTAAGCGTTCTTTAAAAAGCATGCAACCTCTAGCGGTTGAATCGGTAAACATTACACCAACCCTCAACCTTAGTCTCTGCATCATTTGCGAGACATAAGAGGCTTAAATGCCTCCGAGTCCTATTGATACTCAGCTTAATAATCGAAGCTACCTCACGAACATTAAACCACTTATCAGGATCTCTTTGGAACTCACACTTCAAAAAAAAGTAAATAGCCAACTGATTACTCACCGCCAAGCCCCCGAGAGAGAACCAACTCAACAAGATCAAGCTTGCGAATACTCTCAATTTTAACATGCTTGCGAACCTTTCTCAGTTGCATCCAAATCATAAAACGCAAGAACCAAGATAAAGACAAAATAAACATGTGATCCCAAAGAAAAATATATTTATGATCTTCAACCTTAAGAATATGAGCCTCCAAGCCAAGACTAGAATAACCCATCGCCTCACTCCGCTCATTACCACGAACAACCCAATCATTAAAGCGAGTCTCAGCATCAGCATCAGAGAAAGTCAAAAAACAAGCCATCCCAGAAGTCATTAAGATCCCCTCTGAAATACTTTAGACATAGACTCGATATTTCTCCGATAAATCTCCTTTTCAAGTTGCTTGCTTAAAGAATAAAGTTTAAGTTGATAATTCAAAAAAGACAAAAACAAAACAACAGATAAAACCACACCAATCCAAACATCCCAACGGAAAGCGAGATCAATAATCAACAACATAATAAAAAAATAAAAAATAGATTTTAAAGACAAACTCTGATCAGATTCATAAACTCGCATAAGTTTAAGATCACTTAATTGTTTAAATCTCATTTAGATCACCGCACTCGCAACCACAGGAGCAAGATCGCCAAGCTTTACATAAACAGCAATCACACCAATCAAGATCAATACTCCAAGCACCACAGCAATTAAGATCAACTTCTTAAGCTCATCAGCACCATCAGGACTGGGACGAGTCAAAGCACGAATCAAGAGATTGTTAAAAGTCTCAGGATCAAAATCTGAAGGGTATAAAGTATCATCCTTGATCTTAATAGCACTTCCACTTTTATCAGCATCAACAAACACAGCATCAATCCGCATGTAACGAGTAACATCACCCTCTTGAATAGTAGTTGTTTGCTTCTTCTTATAATACTTCCACTCAAGAGTATTCTCTTGCTTCTTAGCAACAAAAGTCCTCCACCCGAATTTTGTTCTCGCAATCAACAAAACCTTTCTACCTCTTGAAACTTTAACCTTCAAGTAATTCATAGAAGTCTTTCCACCAAACAACAACATCCCAAAACTACCGATCAAAGCACTCAGCAACATCGAGAAAACCATAATTAAACCACCAGTTCCATTCATTTTTATTCACTCTTATTTTTTTTACCTAAGCCAAAAAGTCCCCGCTTAGTAGGAGCATCTTCTTTCACACTAGTCTTTTGAAAGAACGTATTGAACAGCCTCCGAAGAAACCCACCTTTAGAACTTGAAGATTCAAGCTCACTAGTAGCACGAGCCAACATAATCAACGCAGGCTTATGAAAACTCTCAGGCATCACAGTCAAAGTATCAAGACATAAATCAAGATGATACTTCACATAATATCTCTCATCCTTATTCAAATTACCAAGACGAAGATCCTGAGTGAACAACTCCATACTAGCCCACAAATCCTTTGTGACTTGCAACTGAGGAGCACCATCCTTATCAAGCTTAATCTTCTTAACAACAACACCATCAGCACCAGCCACATCCTCAGTCACATAAGCAAACTCCCGAAACTTATTTCTTATACGATCACTCATGTAATCACTAGAAATAAAAGGAGCTGTCGTCATAGCTTGAAGATCAATCTCATTCGAAGGCTTGCTTAAAGTTTTTTGCTTCTGAATCTGAGCAACCTGAGCATCATGATCACTTGTCATGAAACTTCACCTCAAAATCATTCAAGTCACAACCATTCTCTTTAAAAGATTTCTTAACACCCTGATAAAATTGCATCCTTGCAACATCACCCATCTTCTTAAATCCTAAGATCTCATGCCGTTCAGGATCTCCATCTTTAGGCATGAACAAACTCACAGTCTTAAGATAGCTTCGCACATTCAAAGGAATAGTTCTCAAAGCATGAAATCGCTCACCCAAAGAAGCACCCTCACGAACAGAATATTTTTTTCTTAAAGCAATCTCATCAGCCTTCTGCAAAGCCAAACTCTTCCGACCACGCTCAGTCAAAGCAATAATCTCAATTCTAGTCCCTTTCATCTTATTTCACCATGTGCCCGCACTTAGTGCACTTAAACGCATACTGACCACGACCAGTCTGAGAACGAGAACCAAACATCTTCTTACAACCACAAACAGGACAAGTCCTATCTTCAACACGAGAAGTCCTCCCATTTCGTTCAGGAGCAGATCTCATTTAAATTCATCCTCAAGTAGTTTCTTTAAAGCAATCTTAGCCTCAAGACGACAATCATCAAGAACAAACTCAGCAAACCATTTATTCAAGTTTCGCTTATTAGGATTCTTTCTGTCACGCCTATTCTTAATCGTTGCGAGAACAACATAAACAACCCAAGCAAGACCTAAGAACGCCCACACCTTAACCATCATCAAACCATAGTCAGTCAATCCAGCAGACACAACCACATAATGCAGACTAGCCATCCAAGACAATCCAGCCATAGCACCAACTAACATCAACATCGCTCTATTGCTTGCACGAGTAAACACATTCAACCAATCACGATTTTTCCAATCAATTTTTTTCATTCTTTTTCACCTTAAAGTTTTTATTATAGATCAAATGGTTGAGCAACAAAGCAAAAGCAAAAAGCCCAACACAAAGATAAGGAAACAAACGAGCCAAGCCAGAAGGAATCACACCATAAACCTCACCACCATAAATATATTGATAATCACAATCAAAATAACCATCAACACAATCAAGAGGAACATAAGGATTCACACAACTGAACTGAGACTCAGGACAAATAAAAGCACTAGAGCCATGAACAGCAACATCCCAACCATCAACACGAACAACAACAGCAAACAGCAATAACATAATAATAAAAGCAGTTCTCAAAAACCACTTATTAACAACATAACCATAACTTGAAACATCAAAGATCCGATCAAGACTTTCCTTCAAACTCATAAATCATCAACACGAACAATCCCAAGACGAACACGCTTCTCATAATCACTCTCAACATAAGGCTCAACAAAAAGAGGATCACAATCAGGACGACCAAAACCCCACTCCTTCAAACTTCGAGAACCATTCTTCTTATCATAAGGAATCTTAACCATTGAGAGCAACCCCACAACTAGGACAAACCCAACACTTAGAATTAACAACAATACCACAATTAGAACAACGCTTCAAATGCTGAGGGAGAATCATCGAACATCAACCCCAACAAGATCATAAGGTCGCTCAAAACCATCACAGAAATCATTTGCAATCTCCTGAGTCAAGAAAGCATAAAGCTTATTATGATCACCAGTGTCCCGCATCTTAATCAAATTTTTCATTTATCATCAACCCCATTAAACTGAAAGAGATCACACTGCATCTCTTCAAAAGCACGCTTGACACCTTCACAACCACCCCAACAAGTATATTTAGGAAGAGAAGAAGGAACAAACCCATTTTCAAAACGAATCTGAAGATCAGATAAAGGAGACTGCAACAATCCACGACCAACATGATCAACACTCCAAGCATCCAGTTCGAGCGACTTAATCCAAAGCAAAGGGTAATTTTTCCAAAGAACAAACCAAGAACTCAGAGATTGTTTAGGACACCAATAACACCCTAGACGATTAAAATTAACATAAAGAGAATTTAATAATCCACGCTTATTCAAATAATCAACACAATCCTTTTCAGTCCAACCCCATTCAACAAGAGGGTAACGAAAATTATGATCTTTCATAACAGAAAGACGACTTTGCTCATCATAAGCATAACCAATGCAAACAATAGAATCTGACTGAGATAAATCAGCAATAGGAAGAACCTTCGCCTCACGCATCCACCAACAAGGAAAAGCCTTCAAAGGCAACCCACGAATTAAACCCTTATTAAATCCCCGAGAAACTTTCTGAGAAGCAAATTCAAAAAGATCCTTCTTAGGTTTGACAATAGAAATCTTACGACCAATAACAAGCTCAATCCTTTTCAAATAATCATAAAGCTCAGGAAACTCAAATAAAGGATCAGCAAAAACAATCTCATCAATATGCTCACCAAGCTCCAACATTCTCAACAACATAGCAGTAGAATCTTTTCCACCACTAAAAGCAACAACAACATTATTAGTCATAATAAATCACCTTTTCCATAGTGTTCCCTTAAGAGATCTTCATTGATTCCCCGTCTTTTAGCGACAGCGTAAGAAGTAGGCGGGAACTTGCCTTCATTGTTTTGAATCTTTCTTCTTGCCCGAGTTATACTCTCAGCATTAAACATCGTTTCAATCTCAACATTATCAAGATCAACATCAACACCTTGAGCTTTCCAAACCTCAAGCAATAAAAGCTTATCATCATCACGACAAGACTCATCACGAGAAAGAACACTCTCAACAAGATCCTTGCAAAGAACATGTTCATCAACAATGTCATTCACAAAAGGCTTATCAGGTAATACAACACCACTCAAGTTAATTCGATAAACACCCTCATCAAACTCAGCGAGATCAAGATTTAAACCAGTTGCATCCTTAGAGAATAAAATAACCTTAGCAACAGCCTCAAGCAAAGTCCTTGACACAATCTTTCTATCCGAAATAATAAGGCTTCACCCCCTTAAGATCAGTAGGATCAGTTTGAGCTTTTTTAGGAAACTGAAACTTCAACACTTCAACAACAGTCCTCAAACCTTCAGCAGTTTCTTTATTTGTGACAGCAATATCTCGAACCATTAAAGTCAACTCACTAAAAGTCGGAGCTTCAGGATGATCAAGAATACTGTTGACATGCTTCTCAAAAACAACACTGTCAACATGAGCATCCCTTCGATGATGAGTCTCATGGTTAGGAGTTCCATCACTCCAATCAACACTTAAACGGAGCTTCCCATCATCACCATGAAAAACCCGCCATATATGTCCCTTCCTTTCTGCATCAATAGCAACAGCAGAATCCTGAGTCTCAAACTCTTGATAAAGAAACTCAAAAGCCTGAGCTCCTTTCTTAAAAATTAAAACACCAAGACGATCCTCAAGCTTATGAACAACATCATTCCAAAAACTCAACGATTTCCAGAGAGCCTTTTGCTCACTCTCTGCATAAAACTTCTTTTTATTAGATCTTAATAAAATATGTTTACCTTGACAGATAACAGTCACGCCATCAACAAAATCCTTAAAATAAGCATTAGGCTTCTTAAGATACTTATCACTTGACCAGTGAACAAAAGCTCTGATTTGTTGAGCATGAACATTCTTCTTCCAACCACCAACCTCATCATCAGGAGAAGCAGAAAGGAAACGATTAACAAGAGAAGGATCAGCATCCTTTAACTGAACAACAATCCGAGAAACATAAGCACGAGAAAAATTTACAACCTTAGCAATCTGAGCGGGCTTCAAACCCTGAGCGTAAAGCTTAGAGATCTCACTCCGCAACTTCTTACTCGAAGATTTAACAGGACGCCCTTTAGATTTATTTTCTCTTGTCATTTTATATTTGTAAAATATAGCCAAGTCCAATCCCCGAATCTTTTAGCAAAACGTTTACCTTTACGATTCAAATATCCTGAATCAGCTAACCATTCTAATGTTGAATCAAGTAAGATGTATTCATCTTTATTCTTACGGTATTCTCTAGTCCAATTATTAAGATTTTGACATTCTTCAATTTCTTTTACTTCTAACATTTCTTTACCTCTTGACCGAATTGTGAGTTTTCAAATGAACATTTAAATTACCTTTAGATGAATATATTTTATCACAAATAGGACATTTATTAAGGTGTTTTTTTAGTTCGCTTAAATAGGCAATCTCTTCTTTTAGTTCATCTATACGTTTATTAGATTCTTCTTTGATAATTTTATTAAAGTCTTTTTGTCGTTCAGCTTCAGATTTAGAAGTAAAACTCTGACCATGACCATTAATACAATAAAAAATGTTATGCTTATTTCTCAAAACAGTCATAAAATTAGACTCAACATATATTTTAACTCCGCAAACGCAACAACTTATATTTTCTATTTCAGCCATTTTCTTTGTTCTCCTTTACCTCTTATTTGTTTACATTGCTTCAACATATTCTTTTAGTTCTTGACGATATTGCTCTCTTTCTTCTTTTTCAGCAGCTTCTAATTCTTTGTGTAGTTCTGCATCAAAGTATAGATTGATTGCTAGTTGACATAATTTAGCTAGTTTCTCAGGCATTACGGCATCGAGTTCAACTTGACCCAAACCATCCCAGTTAGCCGTTCTACTATCTCCAACTTTTGCAGGCGCAGGAGGTAATTTCCACGCTAGTACTTGGTCTTTCATTAAAGCCACTCTGTGGACTTTAACTTTAACCCCTAATCTTAATAGGTTTTCTTCGATTGAACGAGGTATATCTTCACCACTTGGGTCGTAATCGCCAAAATAAAGTATCACACATTCTTTCCCATTATCTATTTGTTCTTGGAATCTATCTTTAGCATCATTTAGAAATGTTAATGAAGGGTAACCTTTACAAGGATTCAGTGAAATTGAGTTTAATTCACACACATTTTGGAATGCACCAATCAATGCTTTCTTTTCAATGAATACTTCAGGATAATATTCTTGATTTTCCCAACGATTTTTAGAATAATTCTTCATCCAAAGTCTAATTTGACGCTTCGCTTCAGAAATCTTATCTTCAACAACAGTAACTCCAGCCTTAGTAATTCCTAAAGACTCGCGGTCGTGGTCTGCAAACTTTTCAAAAGCAACCAAGCCATCCCAACGAGCTTTAATCATACCACTAACAACGCGCTTATAGTGTTGAACAGTATTAGTCATCCCTCTACCAACAAGACGGTAATGTAAACCTCTTAAAGTTACAGTACCGTTCTCATATTCTTCAAGGATTTCAATCGCATTAGTAGTAATCCAAGTTCTATCATACATATCCTTAGCTTGAGTTCGTTTCATTTTATTGTTTATGTTGGAGGATAATCTTTTCAAATAAATCCTTACTAACTGAATATCTACTAATATACAGATTAACTAATTCAGGAGTACTTAACAACTTAACAGCTGAATCACTATATAATCTGTATTTGCTAATATACAGTTTAACAAGTTCAAGAGTACTTAACAACTTAACTTCAGCTGAATCACTAGATAATCTGTATTTGCTAATATACAGTTTAACAAGTTCAAGAGTACTTAACAACTTAACTTCAGCTGAATCACTATATAATCTGTATTTGCTAATATACAGTTTAACAAGTTCAAGAGTACTTAACAACTTAACTTCAGCTGAATCACTAGATAATCTGTATTTGCTAATATACAGTTTAACAAGTTCAAGAGTACTTAACAACTTAACTTCAGCTGAATCACTAGATAATCTGTATTTGCTAATATACAGTTTAACAAGTTCAAGAGTACTTAACAACTTAACTTCAGCTGAATCACTAGATAA
>Ga0222703_1000333_pt1 | contig 11062 bp, 15 predicted proteins | sample AntAcemetage1506_FD_179827 | JGI IMG/M metagenome (GOLD analysis project Ga0222703, IMG submission 179827) | Saline water microbial communities from Ace Lake, Antarctica - #1506 | ecosystem: Environmental > Aquatic > Non-marine Saline and Alkaline > Saline | place: Antarctica: Ace Lake...
TCCGACAAGTACAGCCATGACCATTACAATTGTTCTTTTACGAACTGCATGGCCTTTCCTTTTTGGTTTTAGATCGTCTACATGTTTTTCAATTTCGTTTATTTCCATTTTTTTTCCTCCTTATTTGTTTATTGGTCCAGTAGACCCGCTTTCTTTTTCATCTGAGACTTTTGTCTCGTCTAGCACCTGCTTTCTTGTTCTTGAATTAAGAACCCAGAATACATAACAAATAAGCCAACAGAGAATACAACAAAGAATACATATTATTATAATGAATATGAAATAAGCATCTGCCCAAGAATATTGCTTCTCCGGTTCTGCTTCCCCTGTTGCATCTTCTTTTATGATCGCTGTTAATTCATCGATGGTATTCTGCAACATAACAATCAAAGGTAAACATTCAGTACAATTGGCCGTCTGATTAATCTGATCATATAGTTGCTGGATGATTAATAGCAACTCATTTATGCGTGTAAGATTTTCTATAATTATCTCTTTATCTTTATAGATTGTCGTTGTCCCACCGGATCTGTATTTGATAACTTCCTCTATATCAGTGAGAACGACTGTATTAATAATATAATTATCGGGCATAATATTAACTGCTACTTTAATAGTCATGTCAACTGTTTTAGGTATGTTGGGGATGAGTATGATGGGGTTCTCAGAATAGGTAACATTGATCCCCTCTCCATCAGGATCAATATTTGTTTCAATGAATCCTACAACTGGGGCTTCACCCCTCCACGTAATAGTAATCGGCTCAGTGGCCACGCCTCCCCCGACTAAATTAAGATTTATCGCAGGGGGGCTTATTTCTATATTAGCAGATGCAACTCCACTACAAAATAGGATGGTGACCGCCATTATAAAAAATATTTTTAGTGTTTTCAATTAAAAATCACCTCTTTAAGTAACATTCTACTTTCAAATTCTAATTTCCCATGACAACTCTTACAACAAGTAATAAGATTTTCTAACTGATTCGCTAATTTATAATCTTCAAGACCAAAAAATCCAAAGGGAATAATATGATGAACGCAAAGAGCTTCAGTGCTACCGCAACGTTGACAAGTATATTCATCTCTTCCCAATGCTCTTTCTTTTTGTATCCGCCAATTACTGCCTCTGGAATTTATATTATTACCAATCCAATTATGATTATTTTCACCTGATAAATTTTCAGACATCCATTTACTTTTACATGTTTTATTACAAAAATGATGATTATACAATTTAATTCTTGATGGTGCTCGTGAAAAATATTTTTTACAATAATCACACACTACCTCTTTTTGTTTCCAACTATGGCTTTTTTCTCCAACTTGATTTTTACTCATCCATTGATTATAACAAGTCTTACAACAAAAATGATTTTTATATTGTTTCAAAATAGAAAATGGTTTGATTATTTTATTACCACACCAATCACATGTTACTTCAACGAGATTTATTCCTTTATTCCAAGAGCCGTTCTTTTTAGTATTTTGAAGATAACAATCAAATGAACAAAAATATTTTTTAGATTCTCTTGATCTGATTATCCCCTTGTGTCGTTCAAATATTTTTCCACAATTGAAACATTCTAATTGTATTTTTGAATATTGGCTTTTACATTCAAAACTACAAAACTTAGCACTTTCAATTCTTTTTTTTCTTGTGATTGTAAATGGTTTTTTACAATTTATGCAAATTATAGTTTTTTTCATTGTTTTCTCTTTTTACTATATTCATCGAGTTTTTTCCTGATCAAGAAAACCATAGCTTTACGTGGAATAGGAATCAACCTTTCAACAGCATTACGACAAGCTTTCCTGGTAACTAAAGTACGCGCAAAAGTTCTTTTTTGTTTTCTTATTTCCTCAAAATCAATAATTTGCTCTGCTGCCCCAAGGCCAGAAGTATGTGTCAGGTTATCTGTTGCTTCAGCAACGCAGTAATATGTTAAATATTTCTGCATGCTCTCAGGATCTTCAATAATATGACTATCAAACTCTACTATTTTTACAGTAATGTTTCCCATGTCTTGGGCAATAAGGTCAACGAGCTCTGCGCTAGGTTCGACATGTGTTTTACTTCCGAACTTCATCTCATGCCAAAGCAAGCCCTCACCAAGTTTCCCAGGATCATGTGATGCATCAATAATACTATCAAGCTGTATACCCACATCCATCAAACGAATAATATCACGTTCAGATCCACGTAGCAGCCCATCGGCTTTTTTACCGGATGCAGGAACTATTGCTTTTGTTTTTGTATCTGTTTTTTTATTCCCTGTTTTCTCAGGCCTAAAAAAAGTATACTCTTCCATCTGCTCCACATCTTCACGGGGTACACTTTCATAGCCACCGGTATCCCCATCAATTTTAGATGCATATGCAGATCCTGCTTTTGCTTTTCTAAAATCCCAAAAGAAATTGATATCATTAATTGTATTTTTAAAATAGAGACCGGGCTTATCTTCTTTCTCAGCAAACCCCATTCCCTCAAGCTTTACTATTGTTTCTTTTGGTAGTTTATCTTTTTTGACATTCTTTTCTTTATCAGCTTCATTATTATTTCCAATACTTTGCTGTACCATTTTTCTTTTCAACTCCTAGAATGACGTTAGCTGTAAGGCATGTAATACAACACCCTTTTATAAAACCTTTTATTTTTTATTACAATAAAATATAAAGCTATACCGATTATCAATGCTAACTTGACTATCAGTACTGACTATTAACACTGACTATCAGTACTGATTATTAGTATTGACTATCAGTACTGACTATTCGCCTTGATAGTTATAAACAATAATCCTTTGCAAACGTTTTAATCGATTAACTGTTTTATCATTATAAATAACATGTTTTTTACCATGAACAAACTTATTCTCAATTTTTAAATCTTTAAGGACGTAACCCACTTTTTGACAATCATATCTAAAATTTCCAGAGTGTTTTTTCTCAAGTTGCATATCACACAAATCCGCTATTTCAGTAATGGATATATTTTTTAATTTTCCGCTTTTCTTTGATACGGGTATGTTAGAAAGTAAAATATCTGTCACTTTTTTATGTAAATCAGTAATCTTTTCTATTTCATTAATAATTCCTATTGAGTTAAAGGTTGTCTCCATTTGGCTATAAATATTTTTCATTTCTTTTATAATATCAACCAGATCCCCTATTAGATACCTATGAGCTTTTCTATGACATTTTTGGCATAAAAAAATTGTTTTTTCCCATTTTGGATTAATGCTCCTCGGAACTGTGTGGTGTTCTTCTATTGTATCATTATCTCTTTCTCTGCAAAAAATACATTCTTTCATATAGTTACCTACTTTGTTATAGTAACTATCCACCCATATTTTAAAACTGTGTAACTTAAATTATTGAAAAAAAGCAAAGGTTTTAAATATAATATACTTTCAGGTGCATGCCTGGGTTAATGGTTTGGGTTAATGGTTTGGGTGAATACCTTCCTCCCGTTGCGTTCCTACTTCATATACCTGCTGTGGTGCACATACATACATTAATAGATTATAAACTATATAATATAATTAAAGAAGCTAGTAAAACCTTAAACCCAAGCTCGCTGGCGTACCAATAAAAGTATCCCAAGTATGCAAGCTTACCCGTTGGGTATTAACCCAACCCATTAACCCAAACCATTAACCCAAAGTAGTAATTTAAAAAATATCATATATAAAGCTTTCTAAAAAATTACAATTTTTGTTGATGTTTAATCAGTTTCCTTTTCTGCCCATTAATATACAGCTGTGCCAGCTCACAATATTTTGGATTGATATCAAACATAACATAATTTAAACCAAGCTGTTTCGCAACCCGGCCAACTGTCCCACGTCCACAGAACGGATCAAGAACAACTCCACCCGGTGGAGTGCTTGCTTTTATTGGTTTAATAACAAGTTCCTCCGGAAACACTGCAAAATGCTCCAGATCTGAATTGTAACCTATAAATGGTTGTGTAGTAATATCCCAAAAATCACCAGGACATTTACCTTTGGGGCTACTATAAACTGCATTATATTTCGTTTCTGTTTGTGTCAGATCAAAAGTATCATCTAGACTCAATATTTTTTTAAGCATATTCCAATCAGCAACAGATGGGAAAGCAAACCCGCTTTCATCGTAACGAACCCAATGTCGCCATTTTGTTTTTGTAAAAACCCCATCTAGTTTTTTTTCAAAACCTTTAATCATTGTTTTAAGATAATTTACAAATTCTTTTTGTGTCGGCATATTTATTCTGACTTCAATAATCTCTGATTCATCCCGATCCATTCCTGCTCTCCAATTCCATGATTCAACAGTATCACCGGGATTTTTCCCTCCGGGATGATATTCTTTTGTATGCAACGGATCATTATAACTAAAATTACCAATACGTCCAACTGCGGCATCATGCTTAATAATATCCCCCGGATTTCGACCTTTGGGCTCTTTCTTAAAACTATCAATAATATTGCGTTTTATGTCAGATGGATTTTGACCTTTGGGATTATGCTTTCCATCTCCATGGTAATCGAGGTTTTTATCAGCACCCCATCCTCTCATTATATCTCCAGGGTTCTTTCCCGCCTGGTGACAATCAATATTAACATCCTTGCCACCTGAAACAGGAGTGGCGTTTTCTTTCCATGCTCGGGGCAGAGCATCAAATCCATATTTACTTCTTTTTAATGATGCTATTTTATGTGGTTCACGGATCGCATCAAGATCATAATAATATTTTTTTGATTTTACAAGATGAAAAACAAACTCATATGTATTATTTAATCGGTCTTTAGCTGATGATGGGAGGCTATTTTGTTTATGCCATATTATTGAATTGCGTAATATCCATGAACTAGCCTTTTTATGAAGTTTAAAATATTTTAACAGGTGAGGTGGTATTTGACTTTTTTTAAATTGGTTTGTCTTTATGTGGACACCCCCCATGACTTTCAGCCCAATTACAATTACGACACAAAACGGTAAAACCATCTGGATATTTTTCTTTTTTTAACCATTCATAGATATTAAGATTCATTTTCTTTAATTCCCGTCTATGCTTATTTCCATCTTTATTAATATGATGAATTGTTAAAAAAGTATAGATGTCCTCTCCACAACAATTACATTTTCCTCCATATCTCTGTATTGCTTCAAATCTCAATTTATGGTATCTTTTTGCATTCCCCTTCATACAACGAATGATTTCCTTCTCTCTATTTGCATAATAATACTTTCGTGAATATTCTCTTGTTTTCTCTCTGTTCTCGTTTTGCCATTTTTTCATTCGTTTGCAATATTGTTCCCGATGTTCTTCTCTCCATTTTTTACTATATTTTTTGTGATACTGCTTCCTTTTTTCAGGATCTTTATAAGGCATAATTGTCAGCAATCCATATGTAGTTTCATAATATTAACCCCTTCTTTTTCAATTCAGATAGAACGTATTTTTCATTCTCTTTACTAAGGTTTTTATTCATTTCGTATATATCGTCGCCATCATCCTCTTGTAGTGCTATTGTAACTCGCCAGGGGATTCCCATCAGATTTTTGTTTTTGTATGTATCTCCAAGATTTAAATAAAAACTACCGCTTTTTTTAAGAACACGTTTGATTTCTTGACCAACACCAACTATTTTATCAATATATTCTTGTGGATTTTTTTCAAGCCCAATCTGGTCTTCAACACCATAATTTCTAAGACCAAAGTAAGGTGGGCTTGTAATCACAACATCTATACATTCATCGGGTAGTGGGAACTTTTTTGTAACATCGTGATTGATTATTTTATTGATCCATTCTTCTTTCATCTGTTCCACTCAATCCCAATTTCTTTTGTTTTATTTTAAATGCACAATCATAAACATGCTTACCTAATTCAGGTTCAACACAATTTCTTAGTATCTGTCTTTTATTCACAATATCATAATTATCTATCGTTAGTTTTTTCCTTTCCTGTAATGTTTCAACAGTTCCATTTCTATGATTACGACTACCAATACTAAAAGAAGCAATAGAAAAGTTAGACCAAAAATAATGACTGCCAACATATTGTGGTTTAATCAAAGGATCATAAAAAGACCGGGTGTTTTCTACAACCCACCTTCCTTTAAAATAATTCTGCAATAATAATATTTCCTCATAGAGTTTCATATCAGGATAAATGGGTTTGGTATTTCTATTCTTGACACCAAGATTAAATCTAATCTGACTGTGTGTTTGGCATGGTGGGCTACTCCAGATAAAATCAAACTCGTTAAAATGTTCTAAAAGATATTGATGTGCATCTTCCATTATTAATTCGTCATTAGGAAAAAAATCAGAATATATCTTACCTATATTAAGATTTATTTCAACAGCCGTTACATCAACATCTTTCCATAACTTTCTGTTGCCACCAATGCCTGCATATAAGTTTAAAACTTTTTTCATTTTATCTTCTTCTATTTCATCCCATATTTTCTATAGAGATATTTCAAACGATTTACATTCTTTTTATTATGCAATGGGATAACATTTTGCCCATGAAGTTTCTTTACCTTCAATCTTAGCCTTCTAACAGCATAACCTACCTGTTGACCCATTTTCCTTTTTGCATCTGTATCCTCAACATCTGGAAACATCCGTTCTAATAAATCTTTATAATAAACATATTCTGGTGCATCCTCCATATCGCTTCCATCAATAGTTGTCTGACTTTCTTCTGAATCTTTGATAATCTTTAGTATATCGTTTTCTAATGTCCCGATGAGGTCCTCTTGCTGTTCTTTTTTGATATTCAAAGCATAATCTATAATGTCATCGTATTGCTGACCGATGTGCATAGCTGTAGAAATAAGTGTTCCAAAGACCTCTCGTAATCTTCCTTTTAAAACAAAACCCATCCCTAGATCTGTTGGTGGCCCTGTTTTATATCGATAGTTAAGCAGTTTTGTTTGCAGTTCATCTAGTTCATCTTGTATGTAATATAGTTCTGGGACTTCTGGTTCTGCTTGTTGCATTAAAATAGTGATTGATCGTGAGATAAGGGCAGCAGTGAAGTTTCTTTCACCTGCAAATGATTTAAAACCAAAATTTTTATATGAATTTATTTTTTCAGGATCATTATTGTCTGCTGCGGTGTACCTGCTACCAATACGGTATGATGGTTTGACAAAGTTTAGCATCTCTCTGCCTGATTCTGTTTTTGGATTCAGCCTGTCACTTGCCTCATCTATTAGAAGTCCCGCTTGATAAAAATGTGTGGCTCTTACCATCGCTGGAAATGTAGTACCTGCAGAATGAATCATGCGATATGCTAGTTCACGTATGAGATCTAATGCTCTTGTTTTTCCACTATCATGATCACCTAGCAATACAGGAAAGCCCACCGATGACCAATGCCCTGTTTTCCATGTGCTTATTATCCATAATACAAATAATTTATAATGAATCTCCTCGGGGAATATTACACATTTTTTTACAAGTTTTAGCATGTCATCATAGATCTCAAGCATATCTAGTTCTTTTATGTCTTTCCAGATGGGGATTTTCCAGAGATCCATATTTATAAAATCTGTTACCAGTTCAAATTTAGTTACTCTATCGCATCCACCTTGGTCTTTGTAGCATTGTATTGGTTCTTTTGGATTGCTTTCTATAACCGCTCCACATTTTTGGCATCTCCATAGTCCCTGATTTTTGAGTTCAAAAGAAATTATTTTATCCGCTTCAAACTCTCCTTTTAAAGCTAATCTTAGTTCATGTTTTCCTTCTGGCGGTGTCATTCCTTCCTTGATTATAAGCCATTTTGTTTCCCCTTTGTATATTACTGGTTCTGTGACTTCAACGGTTTTTTTAATTTTTGAAGTCATTATTCTCCTCCTTTGGAATGCAACTAATAAAATTTATCCCCAGCCCTATAACGACATCATTTACAATAATATAATTAGCATTGACTTCTTGCAGAATCCCAGTGACCGCTTTTGTTTTGCCATCATCTGTATAGAGTGCCTTCACTCGGGTATTTAGAAGCTTTCTAAAATAATCGTTGTCTCCCATATCTTCTCATCTCTCATCTTTAATCTCCTATTTCCCCTCACCACAAATGAAGGAGTTGGGGTTGGAAGGAATGTATTATTCTTTTAAAAAAGTTCTGTTATTTTCAAAGAATTATTGTTAGTAACAGGAGTATCACCACATATGATTTTTAGCGTTCATCATTAAGCATTTCATCACAAAAAACTTTAATAAGCTGTCGAAGAATACTATAAATAATGAAGGAAAAAATCATAATAACTGCATTGGTGCTATTTTTGGTGCTATTTTTGGTGTTATTAATTGGGTGTTCAGAAGTAATAAATCCACCCAGCTTTGTTGTAACAAGTGAAGAAAAACGTGAAGAAGCAGAGGGATTAGATAAAGTGGGCTACGTTGATTTAACCATCAAAAATATGGGCGGACCTGGAGATGGAACAGTCTATGTAAAAGTAACTCAAGGAACAAATTATTGGACAAAAGAATCGTCTTTATTTCTTACAGGGGGCGAATCTAAAAACCTTAGTTTCAGGTTTTCAGAGATTGTATTTTGGACGCTTGACCCTTGGGATATTGAAGTTAATGTTACTTAAAAGATGTAATAATATATTTCAGCCACTAAGATTTTTTTACTTTTTTTCAAAGTATTATTGTTAGTAACAGGAGAGCCAACCCCATTGTATATAATGTACCTTCGAACCAATTATGGTTCATTATTAGTGATTCACTCATAGTTTCAATCTCGTGTCATTATAGATCCACATTTGGGGCATTTCAGACGATTGCATGGTGCTCCTCTACTGTGACTTTTTCGATATCCACAACTGGGACATATACAAGCCCCACCGATTCCAGCACCTGCTTTATCACCTTGCAATCTACCTCTGCCGACCATAATAATCAAATAATTGTATGGTTATATAGTTATTTAATTATTCTGTTATTTTGGAAAGACTTATAAGGACATAGAACATATAGAAGTATATGAATGATATGAAAGTAACCACAATACAACTAAAACCAGAAACGAGAGATCGGATGTACAAACTAAAATTTAGAAAAACATATGATAGTTTTATAGTAGAATTATGTGATTTGTATGATAAACAAAACAAAAAGAGAGATGACAAGTAATGACCCAACTTCAAGTAATGTTTACTCTTACAGATAAACCAATTTTTAGCCTTAATCCAAAAGAACTAAAAGAACATCAGTTAAACAAAGAACTATTTGGAGATTTACCAGATAATGAGTATGACAAACTAAAAAAAGATATTGCAGAACGAGGAATACAAGATCCGTTGCATGTTGTTAAACAAAAGGATAAATGGCTTGTTGTTTCTGGACATCAACGGAAAAAAATAGCTGAAGAACTAAAAATTAATGTACCGTGTATCAACAGAACAGATTTAAAGAAAGATTGGCAGATTGAAGAACAACTTATAGCAGATAATCTATTTAGACGACACCTAAAAGATTGGCAGCTTACCCCTATTTTTGAGAAACGACTTGAGATAGAAAAAACAAAAGCAAAACAAAGACAGAAAGAGCATGGAGAAACCGCACCTGGAAAGCCTAAAAACACTGGTGGAAAAATTTCCACAAGTGATAAGGGTAAGTCTCGGGATAAAGCAGCAGAAGGACTAGGCAGATCAGGGAGACAACTAGAAAAAATAAGTAAAGTCTACCATGAAGCACCAGAAGATATAAAAAAACAATGGAAAAACGATGAGATTACTACACATACTGCATATAAAAAACTTAAAAGAGAAAAAGTAATAGAAGAACAAAAAGCAAAACTTAAAATAAAACCAATGCCAACAGGGAAATATGGTGTTATATACGCAGATTGTCCATGGAAATATGAGTTTACTAAAACAAAAAATCGAGAAATTGAAAACAAATACCCAACTATGACACTATCTGAACTAAAAAATATGATATTGCCAGAGGTTGAAGAAGATGCTGTTCTATATCTTTGGGCTACAGCTCCAAAATTATTAGAAGCACTTGAGGTTATGAAAACTTGGGGTTTTAAATATAAAACTCATGCCATTTGGGATAAACAAAAAATTGGTATGGGATATTGGTTTCGAGGACAACATGAATTATTACTTGTCGGAACTAAAGGAAACATAAATCCACCATTGGCCAATAACAGGGTTAGTAGTGTTTTTTCATATCCACGAAAAAAACATAGTGAAAAACCAAGAGAAATTCGTGAATTAATTCATAAATGGTATCCAAATCTCAACAAAATAGAACTTTTTGCACGTGGAAAAAAAGACAATTGGGAGGTTTGGGGAAATGAATAATGATCCAAGGAGTTTCAAAGACGACTATGAATACTCTGAAAAAAATTCAAATAGTGTGGAAGTAAAACAACTATATGAAAAAAAGTTAAACGCTAAGATAATAGAAAGAGAAAAAATTGTGGATAAAAAACAACAAAAAAGCGGATATGATGTTATATTGAAATTAGATGATGGTAGAGTTTTAACGATAGAAGAAAAATTTAGACAAACGTTTTATCCAGATATTTTATTGGAAATAAATCATATTTTTGGTAAGAAGAAAAAAATAGGTTGGTTATATAAATCCCAATCTGAAATATTAGCATATTTTCAACATAAAAATAATGGTCTTATGCTTACTTTGTGGAAATTAAAAGAGTTGGCTAGTTGGTCAAAATCAAAAGAGTTTCTTGAGTTACTCAACAAAGAAACAATTAAAGAAAAATGGAGTTCTACAAAAGAAGGAGATGTTTTTTGGAAAACAAAAAATTATGGTGTTCCTTTTTATGTGTTGAAAAACAAAGGTTTTGAGTATAAAAAGAACAATGGTAACGAATTACCATTAGAATTTTATTAACAAGAAGGTTTTATCGGAAAAAAATCCAGATTAAGTTTTTATGAAACTACTTTATTCTAATTAGTTGACAAGTTTAAAAAAACATAACTTGTTCATGTATAATTATAGGTGATAATGTGAGCTTCCCATTATATAGTAAAAAGAAAGACGCTATTGATGATGCAAAAACATGTATT
>Ga0222703_1000338_pt1 | contig 11030 bp, 24 predicted proteins | sample AntAcemetage1506_FD_179827 | JGI IMG/M metagenome (GOLD analysis project Ga0222703, IMG submission 179827) | Saline water microbial communities from Ace Lake, Antarctica - #1506 | ecosystem: Environmental > Aquatic > Non-marine Saline and Alkaline > Saline | place: Antarctica: Ace Lake...
CAGCGAAGATATAGGCCAGGGGACATGACTCGGTATATTCAACTGCATACGCAGCCGTCATAGCTTTCTGCCCCGATTGAGCAGACCGTTTTAGTCTCAACATTGGAGGAGATGTAGCTGCATGGGCCATTATCTACCTCCCGCGGCCTGCTCAACGGTACAAACTACCCCTTCACCTACTACAGTACCACTTATCCATATGTGATGTGGTGTACTTACTTTATATTCCACAGCTTCATTGGCTATCAGTGTGTATGCAGAGTGAGGGTTAGTGGCTTCTGCCCGACTGTTGGCCACATATATTATTCCGGCATTGGTATGCATGGCTTTAATCACCAAATCCATGCCGGGGGGAATTGCCCTGCCAGGCAATCTAATTGCAGCATTAGCAGCAGTAGGTACAACGGTAAACGCTGCTATTTCAGGTAAGTTTTCCATACCGGGTAGTTCACCCGGAGGAACACCAGAAACTATTTGATTCAATGTTGACAACAACTCAGTAGTGTTCTCGCCACTCTGAGCAATAGCCAACAATAAGGCCATAGCAGCTTCGTCAAGGCTTACATCTTTAGTAGGTGCGCCACCATTAGGCGGAGCTGCCTGTGCTTTGTCTCGTGTAGCTAATATACCAGTAGCAAGAGCTATGAGACTACCTACGCCAATGGCTTTACCAGCCGCAGCTTTGTCTCCCATAGTTCACCTCCTTCTTAACTGACCTCTTCCACTTCCACTTGACACGTGACTCCCAACACTACAGGATAGGCAGTCATATCGGCGCTCCACTCCACTTCAGGAAGGTCATCTTCCACAAAGTCGAAGTTTAGACCGTTCATCGTCAACAAAGGTGGTATAGCATCAACAAAAGCACCACCAACTCCTGTTCCTATATGAAGTAGAGTATTCGCTCCAGCAGCATTAAGTCCTTTAATCCTCTTGATTCTGAAGGTTTTTGTGCCTATCTGATTTGCATAAGCGCTTTGCTGAAAGATAGGGACTGCATTAGCTGCACCAGCGGCAACAAGTACCGTTACTGGTCCTTGCAGGCGAACACCTTTCTTTAATTCAGTATCCATTTAACAGACCTCCTATATATATTTAGTCTCACTATTACCCTGCCGTGCCTGCGTGTCCAGACGCCGATAGATAAACACAAGCCTCGGACCCAGATTCAATCTTGTCGATTGTAATTTTAGGCAATTCCTTTGTAATATAGCGATAGCCCATAGCAACAAAGCGACACTGGGTTATACCGTAGTCCATGAAGTTTATTGCCTCAAAAGCCGGAGCCTTATTCTCCCACTCGAAGAACTCTGTCAAGTGAAGGTCAGGGTCACGAGTCACAATCTGTGTATCATAAGTCACCTGAACGTTTAGCAACCCTACCTTACCATTAGTCTGAGGTAGCCAAAGCCTTACTTGAACATTATCAAGGGGATACCATCTCCACTGTGCGAACTCATCATCATATAGTTGTAGATTAGTGGCGATGGTTCTGGCAGAAATGGTTTGAGCAGCAATCGCCCCGATGTCCAGAAATTGGAAGGGCGGTATCGGCTCAAAGAATATTACCTTACGATACATCTTTGTTGAGATATAGTTAATACAAACGTTGTGATTTACCAGGGCAACGGGTTCCATCCCGCCTAAACTTGATTTGCACGGATATAACTCCATGTTTCACCTCCTATATATATTTGAGATTTATTTTTAGGGGGGCATTACACCCCCCTAATTGTTTAACTTATTATGCTCCTATAGCTTCAGCCAATATCAGCTTCAACGTACCACCAGCAAGACTAGCAGCAGTATCCTTACGAATACGAACAGCAAGCCTCGGTGTTCCGTTAATCTTAATAGGGTGTGCCAGCCATGTCGGTAAAGCAACAGCAACACCAACGGCAGATGGTATGCCCATAACGAACGGAATCTCTGCCAAATCAACTTCAACACCACCAGCACCAATCGCAATACCTAGCTCGCCATAGTGAGTCTCTACTACGCCTGTGTGGAACAGTATGCCACAAAGCCAACTAGGATCAGCTATAGCAGCGGCAGCAGCTATCTGCACATACGCAGACCAATCCCACGCATTAGTACCACCAGCATCAGATATGGCAGCAATACCAACCGCAGCGGCAGGCAGAGACACATACCTGATGTTCCCTGACTCAACTAACGTCTGATAAGAACTTGCAACTTCCTGTGGTAAACTCATTTTTTGCCTCCTATATATATATTCGAGATTAGTATTTAGGGGGAAGTTTATCCTCCCCCTAAAGTTTTAAGCTATTATGCTCCGATTGCTTCGCCAAGTATAAGTGTTAGTGTACCACCCTCAACACCTGCACCAGTATCCTTACGGATAGTAACAGAAAGCCTCGGTGATCCGGTGAGCTTGATTGGATATGGTAGCCACGATGGCAACGCAACGGCAATACCAACGGCAGTCGGAATGTCTATAACGAACGGGATTATTGCCAAATCAACTTCAGCAGCAAGAGCGCCGCTAGCAATACCCAATTCACCATAACAAGGCCCTATGCCTGTGTGGTAACTTATACCACAAAGCCAACTGGGGTCAGTTATAATGCCAGCAGCAACTATCTCTACATAAGCAGCCCATGCCCACGCAGCAGCAGCACCATCAGATACGGCTTGAATACCAACCGCAGCACCAGGTACAGTTACATACCTAATATTTCCTGATTCAACTAACGCTTGATAAGAACTTGCAACTTCTTGTGGTAAACTCATTTTTTACCTCCATCCTTCCTAATGAATTTTTAATTCGCAGGGGGGAATAAAACCCCCCTACGATTTCGACTAATGTTTAACTCTGGGTTTCGCCAAGAGGCTCGATAACGTATCCTTCGAATCCAAGTCTCTCTCCACCAGCACCAATAGCAGCCCTAGCATAGCACTGGATGTCCACAAATTGGTTCGGGGTGTATACAACAGGCTCGCTCAAGTAGACCTCTGGGGTCAACTTCACGTCAATCACCTGCTCCAAGTGCACCCAACCAAGAGTAGTCACACCAGTAGCACCAAGACGGAACCTTACCGCCGTTACCGATGGCACAGCAGTCATATTCACGACTTTGTAGATAACCAGGACTTTTCTGTTTCCCAACTGAGGGACAACGGCAGTATCGTACACGGATGTCCAGGTATTAACCACTACGGCACCGGTAAGATATGCCTCATTGGTATAGCCAGTGGGCAGGTCAGTGTTAGGGAAAATTGACCTAGCAACTAACATTCCTCTATCAGCGACCAACGCTAACTTCATGGCCTCGGCTATTGCCTGCTCTTTGGCAGTAGTCCTAAACCTTCGTCTCTCCGCCAGTGAAAGCTCTTCAACTCCTATTCCAAACATTTAAATACCTCCTAAACTATTTTTGGGTTCAGTTTATCTAACCCTTTGCTGGATTCTAATATTTAATCCAGTTTATTTCCCGCAAACTGGTCCACATACGCCGGGGCGGGATACCGACTTACCCTCTGGGAAGGCCGAACAGAAGCAGCTTGCGCTACACCAGAACCAACACCAGCTTCCTGGACATAGCTCTTGATGGCATTAGCAGCCCATGGGAATGAGGCAATACCTACATTCTTCATAAAACTACCACCATATCCGAGCCAACCACCTAACAAGTAACCAGCAGCAGCAAGACCAATACCGATAGGTCGATTATACTTTGCTGTAGTTGCTCCAGACGTGGCCCAATCCACTCCAAATACCAACGCAGGCGCTCCGAGATCCTCTACGACTCTTATCATGTGCATACCTCCTACAAATTTTTAAGGGGTTTGCACCTTTCGGAGATAAAAAGAAGGGGTGAGCCTCCATGCCTTCCATCTCCGAAAGGTTGCTCACCCCTTTTGTTAATACTCTAACAGTAAACTACCTAAATTTATTTGTCAAATCGCTTCAAATTTCCTCGCTTTCCAACCGATGACACTATTTACTCCTTTCAGCCAATCTACTCCATGCATCGCCAAGTTGTGAATGGCTTTTCTCACGAATCACTGCTAGTTTGTCTTGGGTGGACAAAAAGACCTCTATATCTTTCTTGTTTTGTTCTACCCTTTCAGGACTAGGGTCAGACTTACTTAAAAACATACTTTTAAACTGCTTTGCAGCTCGCCCTCTAATAATCGGATTACCTTTAATTGGTTTTGCCATTTTATATCTCCTTATTATCAACCATGAATTAAATTGACCTCAAGTTTTCTTCTTCCCCACAGGCTTTTTACCGCTTGTCAGCAATAATATACCACCTACTCCAACTGCACCAGCGGCGAGCCACGCCCACGGCACTTCACCCTCTACCTTCTTCTTCACACACTTGCCATCAACACACTCATAGCCTGCTGCACAATCAGCATCCGTGCTACAGCGAGATGGCACTGTTGGTGGTTTAATAATTGCGGTTTTTGTGACAGCTAATATCCAACCACCCTCTAAGCCAGAATCAACCCTAGCAGTCTTAGTAACAACTTCTACCCAATCGCTAGTTATGCCAGGTTCAATATCAGCAATCCTAGTAGCAGCTTCTTCCCAACCAGTTAATCTGGAATCGACAGCCACAAACTTGCTATCAGCTTCTATCCAATCAGCCATCTCTTAAAATCCAGTGGGGCATTGTCGATAAGCCCATGCTGAAGAATTGCCCCATAGTTTGACTTCAATATCCACGACATGGTCAGGCATTGGCCCTAGTTTCAAAGTGCGACTTGTTGTTGGCCCTATTACTGTTCCTAAACCATCAAATGTTTCACAGTCTTTTTGGCCATTACCCTCAGCGGTAAATGCACCATTCCAATGGGCTGTTGGAGACCTACTGTAATCATAAAGATCACCGTCAACCACAATCTTTATCTCACTGCCAACAGCAACCTCGTCAGGAGCATCAAACTTCGTAAATGCACCTGTTATCCCAGGGTTACCTATTGCACCAACCCTAATCTTACCTCTAGTCATTGTCTAACCTCCTTGATTATCATTACTCCCAACAAACCCAACACTCCTATTGTACCCCACTTTACTGCATCAGCCCAATTCAAGCCGCCACCGTCACCATACTTCCAAACTCGTATCTCATGCACTATTATAGCAGCAGCAATCAGTATACCCGCTATGGCAGCCAGTATTGGGAATAGGGGAGTATTAGTTCTCATATAAACATTCACGGTATACCAACCATCGCTCCTAACATCTGTGACTTCCGCGCCGACATCCAATAACCGTTGAGCTACCCACTCCATGCCCCACAGATTCGCCAACGGAGCCACTGGAAACGGGTAAGTGTTTATATCTATCCTCAGTTCACTACCGCTAGGCACACTGCTAACATAAGCACTGTCTTCAAGCGCTTCCGGCGATGACGATTCTGCTATGAGTTCCCATGCCATAATCTTACTCCATCAAACATACGAATCACAAAGACGCTCGTTAATATATTCACTTAACCAACGAACGCAGCAAATCGAGAAGGGTTCCCTAAGAGCCGTGTTCGGGATGCACCGCACCTCTTTGTCATTCATCCAAATAACGGACTCATAAATATCCATGTCACTAGCCTGCAAGAAGGGGCTACGTATCTCTGGATTAGTAGTTTCCAAAAGGTAATCTTCACCTAACCGGAGATAACCTACAGCATGACCATCCGTACCGTTGACATTGACATTATTCAAACATACCCAAACATTTTCGGCAGGTAACTCTTGCCGAAGCAAGTTCGCCAAAAGCACACTCTTATTCATACAATTAAGTTTCTTCGCTTTAAGAGCTTGCCCCGCATCTAACCACACATCACTACTGGTAAATACCCTATTATCAACCATTACCCTACTCTTAATATACGCAGTATAGGGAATATCCCTGACAAACTCCCAGACAGCAATAATCCTATCTGTCTGGCTTGCAATGCCTTCGGTAAGTTGCTTATATGCTTGTTGAATTTCAAGGTTAGAAGGGTCAATCCATGACGTAAGATAACGGTTTTCTCCCATTAAACTAGCAGAATCAATCGGTTGATCCTGACAAATAATTGATTCATCAATCGTTTTCATTAAGTTCCTTGCTGATACCCTTAACGGCTTCGCTCACGGATGCTATCAGCCTGGCCGACTGTTTAACGATATTGAAGTGCTTTTCAGGTACTTCCACGTCAAAGGCAACAGCACCCTTCTTGCTATCTTCGGGTTGCATCGTAATAACTAATTTCATTGTTATCGCCTATAAGCCAAACTCTTTCATTACTTGCTTAACAGCATTCCTAGCACTCTGTTCTTTCCTGTATAAACCATCAAGCTCTAAAGACAGCATAGGTAGACTATGTAGCCTCCCGTGCCTCTTGCCGATGTCTATTGCTTCATCGCGCAAGTTGTTAATCTTATGCTGCATTTTCATTAGGTCATCGAACATAAATGTTAAAGAATCAGTAAGCCGCATTTTTTCTTTCGGTGTTAGTAATCTTTGAGTAGCCATGTTACCTCCTCTCGATATATTGCTTGCTCATCTCAGCTAAACGCCTACTACCTGCTTCTGTTGAAGCCATGATAGAAGGTCCGATAACCACTCCCAAAATTAAGCCAATACCACCAGCAAATAACCACGTGGGGACTGTAACTCCATTACTGAGACTAACGCTTTGATGTTCTGAAACTATTTGTTCAGCCTCTTGAACGGCTGATATATGTCTACCTAACATAAAGTCACCTCCGTTATGCTTAAAGTAACTCATAACGGGGGTTTTGTCAAATTTTCTTTTTGTTTACAGCCAAAGCAATCGCAGCGCTGACACCTAATCCCAAAGGCCAAAAAACCATTTAGTGAATACCCTCATACTATCTTTGAATATCTTTTGGTCTCTCTCGGATGCCTCAACCCAAACCAAGACTTCTTCCCGTGTAGGTTTTCTGGTGAGGATATCAGCATTTGTTTCCTTAAAATAATCATCTTCAGCTACCCTATTAGCAGCCTCAAACCCTTCTATCATTCGGTCAATTAGAGAATCCCACTTTTCTGGTGTAGATGCTTGCCCCCATCCAGGGTAGCCGTGTAAGTTTACTTTGAATTGCTTGAGCATAGGAGGTAGAATCTCAGCTAAGTAGGAGGCTATCTCCCAACAATCACAGTCAGCATACCCCCGAAATGCTCTTTGCCAACAATGCTTTATCCATCTAAGGGAGGAGCAGATATTCTCCCAAAATGTAGATGGTCTGTAAAACCACCGCATATAAGCTGGCTTAAAATAATCATTCATTAATGCCTCCCTATACCGCCACTGGTAAATAACATTGTCTTTAATAAGAAATACTGTTGCTAGAGACGCTCTAACTCCTTGAACGCTTCCCGATTATATTCAACGACTGCATTGGCCACTATTTTGACCTCTTCTTCCGTCCGCTTCTGCTCAGTGTGCGAACCGCGTCTCTCGCCATTTGACTTAGCTACCTTAGAATCGGTAATACGGTTACTCATAAAGTCACCTCTTTTTGTTTATAAGTAACGCAATCGAGGCGCTAACACCTAAAACTAAGCCCACAACTAACACACCATTCATAACATCACTACCGCTAGTTAATCCTGTGCCTCTTGCCGGTAGAGGGTAGGCGCCAGGGTCGGCTAAATACTCCTCTTCGGGTATATTATAATGTCTCGCGGCGCGCTCTGCGTCATTCAAAGGGTTTCCCCTTCCTCTGTCTTCTCTCGTTCTTCCAGCCATATTATCACCTCTCTATTATTTACTGTTATGTCAAGTAGTTAAAATTAAATACCAGCTAACCTACTCCATGCTCTGCAGAGTTCTCTGTGACTTTTCTCACGAATTTCTGCTTACTTATCTTGAATAGATGGTTCTACTATATATCCCTTCTTCCTGTAAAAAGCCTCTAACTTAGGGTCACGGAATTTGCTCTCATCTATGTCCTTCCAGTCTGTTGGGTCTGGACATTCATACTTTGTATATCTGTTTTCTAGCACAATTCTATATCCAGGTTGGCATTTAGAGCAACCCCCAGTTAAACCACAATCACAATTAGGGATAGTGTAACAAACATCTCCACCAGTAGTCATAAACCGTGCCATAATTGCACCTCTTGACTATATTTTGAATCCTTCACCACCCCGTGTCCTGCACAAATCATTGTACTTCTTAGCCAGTGCTGGCATATCTGGTTGCTTTGTCCACATCACATCCTCTTGGTACAACCAGTTTACCAAATCCTCATTGATTCTAAAACTATGCTCATCTGTATCATGCGTTCCTTCCCATGGTCGATTATCTGGGGCAACCACCCAAAACATTTCAGGATATGCAGTTGCAAAAGCCTCTGTGTTATCCGCTACTATACCTATATCCTCTTCTGTAGTTTCTGCTGTTGCTGCACTATGCATATCCCCCCGTTCTTGCTGTGTCATTCTGTACTCTGGATATTTCATTTTCGCCTGCTTGCCTATGGTTTCTGTTACATATTCCCCTTTGCTGTTCTTAACCCAACGTTGTGCTGTCATAATTGCACCTCTTAACTATATTTTACCCTCTGCACGCAACTTGTCAAATGTCACACAAATCACTACTGTCGATACACCCACTACTGTCATTGCTACCAGGAAGTTCCTGAAATTATCACTCATGTCAACTTCTCCTTAATCATATCTATTTGCCTTGTTAGCTCTTCCTTCACCATATCCGAGCTATAAATCAAGACAGCAATATCTCGATGCTCTTTAATTATAGCACCAACGAACCAATCTATGTTAAGCCACGTCAAATCATCGGCCATGCCCTTGACTCTACTCTGTATCTGGGGCGAGAGCATACCGGAAAACCAGTCTTGGCCTACATGAGCCTTAACGAAATCATAGAATTGCCTTCCTGTCTTGTCCTCTAGCCATCCATTTACCACACCACCTAGCATCCCTGGCAAAAACTCGGTAATCACAGCCCTCTTGAGATGTTGGGGGTTTATCTTCAATTTCACGTCACTTACCTACCTTTTTGCTTGTGGCAGCAACGGCCTTCCTAACTACCTTCCCAACAGAGCCACAAGAGGGGCATACAAGGTCATTGGCATCTGGCGGTAAGAACATAGACGCAGAACATCCAGGGCAAGTAACCTCCCCTTCTTCACCAACACCAGCCTCAATGCTAAAGTTCTTAGGTTGTGCACTAACACCACCATTCTCCATGAAACTCTGGCCGATAACCTTACCCATTGTGCCTAATCCACTCCTCATAAGTTGTGTCCTCTCGGCATCAGACGCAGCCTTTTGTGCTAACTCTTGCTGCTTTAGCTGTCTCTCATCATCCCACTGCTTTATAGTTAGTTGCCACTCCTTATCCCTGTGACTTCGGTTATCTTCCATTTCGGCTAACCTAAGCTGCAAGTCAGAGTCCATTTTACGCATTTGAAGCTGAATATCAGCGGGAACTTGGTTGCTCACCTGCTGTGGCCCCCAACCCAATGTAGCAGCGGTTTCCTTTATCTCGCTGAGTTTCTCAGTAATGGTTTTCTCGTCTTTCTTCTCATCCAACGCCTTCTTCAACTCACCCACCTGTGTGTTAAAACCACTCTCCAATCTCTCCAATCGCTCTTTCCCTAACTCATTCTGCAATTCCCCTCTACGGTTACGCTCTTGGGCTGCATCTTCCTCCGCCTTAGTGGCCCTCTCGCTGGCCGCCTTTTCGCCGGCCTGTATATCAAATTTAATTGGCTCGATTTGCACAAGCGGCTCCTTCTCCTGGGGGGCTGGAGCTGTTAAGTCCTTGATTTTAGCCCTGTGTTCCAAAGACTCAATCTCATCGTCTCGCTTCATTTTCTTCTCATCTCGTTCCATGATATTCCTCCTCACTAATTCAGCAACAGAATCTACTCCCTTCGCACCGCGAGCTCCGATTGGTGACTGCCATTTTTTGTTCTCCATTTTATTTATACCTCCTTAGCTTCTTCAATGTCAAGCAATCCAAAATCTTTACCTCTCCCTGTGAAAAAGTCCACTACACAATCATCTATAAAATTACCCAATGTCAACTTAAGGTCGATAGTTTTAGCTATCTCAAAAAACGCTAATGTTTTGAGCGATACTGTTGTCTCAATGCGAAATCCAGACCCAATAATCTCTTCAGGTATAGCCGCTACGTCTTCCTTGTCTCCATCACTGTAATTCGGTTTTCCTGACCTGGACTTAGCGTGTACCAGCTTTATCGTAGTCTTAGCCCGTTCCTCATCTTCCCCTAGTGTGTCGAAATCTTCATCATCTTCTTCGCCTTCCGCAATCTCTGGCACCGGCGGAGCAGTGGTTGCAGGTGTCTCAACTTCAACAGGTGCTTCTGGCTCCACATATTTAAGTATTTTCTCGCCACCTCCCAACTGAGTTGCTTTAGATGCTACTCTTTCAGAAAGGAGGATGTGGTCGGGTTTACCGTCTCTATTCCACTGACTAAAATAGTTATACCGTGTGGCTTGTTTCAGGTGCAATGCTTTAATCTCAGGGCTGGCAGTTGTCTTCCCATCTGAAAATAACCTGTACGCTTTTGACTTCTTACTTTCTCCCATGACCTCATTTAATCACTTTCTAACTTGACTTGTCAAATTAAATGTGTTTTAATGATTAACTAAGATGCACAACCAAATCATACAGTTCATAGCGCAACAGGCGAGTAATGCTCTAACGAAAGCTATACAGAACAAATCACGCACTCCCCTTAGCCACCCTTTAGAGTCTGAGAGTTTAGAGAAGGCGCTTGAAAGGATATACGGTCCTAAAAAGTTAAGCTATGAGCAAGCAAAGAACATCAGCAAAGATATTGCACAAGCTGTTATAACTGAACCTAGCGATAACATAGCCACGGCCTGCCTGGGCTGTTCAGTTGGACACTTCTCGACCACTGTAGGTTTGCTTAATGAGATAGTAAGGTTCAAGAAAGAGGGTATAACCAGCAACGAGGTAATAGACAGAATCAGCAAGTGCTTAGAAGAGCAGAACGCCTTAGAGCGGGTTGACCTGGCCCCTGTAAAGA
>Ga0222703_1000343_pt1 | contig 10968 bp, 25 predicted proteins | sample AntAcemetage1506_FD_179827 | JGI IMG/M metagenome (GOLD analysis project Ga0222703, IMG submission 179827) | Saline water microbial communities from Ace Lake, Antarctica - #1506 | ecosystem: Environmental > Aquatic > Non-marine Saline and Alkaline > Saline | place: Antarctica: Ace Lake...
TATAACTCTTCAGAAATAAGAACTAGTACTTGGGCAGAAAATGTATTGAACACTAAGACATACATTAAATTAGCAGAGTTTATCCCTACTAAATTTAAGAAAGAATTGTTCTTAAAGATACACCAGTGCTTAGAAGGTATTGATAATAATACATATTTCAACCATGTAATTACTAAAGAATTTAAAGATAAAGTATATTATGAATACGATAGAGAGGTTCAAAGGAATTAATTACAATGGAAGTTACTTAAATATAATAGTTGAAGAAGATACAAAACACATATCATTTGATTATAATATTTCTCTTATAGAATTAGCAAATAAGTATTTCAAAGAGATAGTAGAAATTATTGATGAATGGAATTGTGAGAAAGAAAAAATAACTAAAGAAGATAATATCAAGTTAGAAAACGCAAGAGAAATAGTAAAGCCTTTAATGGTTATGAATAAAATTAAGGAAATGTAAATGATTAATACCTTCAAGCCATTCTTAAAATTTACAAACAGAACCAAAGGTACTAACGATTTGTTTGGATTACACATAGATATATGCAACGAGATACATATAGCAGTATCTATTTGTGGGTATGGGTTTAATATAGGTGTTCTACTTGTTGATGTTAATAAGTTTAAGGGAGGTATGAAATGAGAACTATAAAAATAAATATATACGAGTTTGATGAACTAAGTAATGAAGCAAAGGAAAAAGCTATTGAAAAAGAAAGAGAACTTAAACAAGAAGGGTGGTATTATGATGATTCTAATGATTGCCTTACAGAAGGTTTTAATGAAAGATTAAAAGAATTAGGATTTGATGACATTAAACTTACTTGGGATTGTTCTTATGGTCAAGGAGATTACTTTTATATTGAGGCAGGTATAGATTTGAACGATAAGTTTTTAGAGAAACATAAACTTACAGCATATAAAGAATTACTTCCTCATATATATGCCTGTTCTGTTAAGGATAATGAAGTGTATGTGGATTTAGACATTGAAATAGACGATGAAGATTTAGGAGAGTTGTTTGAAAAATTAGTAGAAAAGAAAGTAGACAACTTTAAAGAAGAATTACAAATGATTATTGATGACTTATCAAAGAAGTTTAAGAAAGAAGCGTATGAAGAATATGAGTATAGGTTATCTGATGAATGTATTGTAGAAGATATGGAAAATAATGGAGGAGAATTTGAAGAAGATGGAACGAGAGCTTAACTTATTAGAACAAGCAAAAGAAAAGATGAATATTATAAACGAAATGTTTACTCAACAAACATTTATGACTACTTGTTTTACTATTGCTACTGGATTGAAATTAAATGGAGATGAGTTTCAAAGCATGGTTGCTTCAAATGATTTTAAGTTAGAGATTAAAGTAGCATTAGAAATAAACAAACATAAAGCAATAGAGATACAAAAAATGAGTGGAACATTTACTCAGGAGGAAACGGAATATGACAGAAGTATTAGAAATTACATTGGCTAAGTTATTGAAAGATAATTTAAATGTAGATGTTATTAAAAATAGAAGATATGTATGGAGTAAAGGTTGGGAAGAATACGAAGGATTTAAGTTAAATGTGTCTATGCCTTATGGTGTTAGTAGAACATTAATTAACAAATCAGAATCTAAAGTATTAATGTATAGTTTAATTAAAGGAGTAAGGGTAATAGGTATAGTTAAGACAAAACGAAAAACGATAGGGTTTGTTTGTGAAAAAAGTATGTCCATGCCAACTAAATTATATCCTGTTAAAATGATTGAATTAATTAAACTTATTTCAAACAAACATATAATCGAAGACAACATTCCAGAAGAAATTCTTATTAAAGCTAAAGCAATGAGTGTATTGGAACAAGTATGTTAAAAATGAAAATAGATACACAAAGATACATATCAAGAGCAAGTAATAGAAATTGGTGGTTGGTTGGGTTAAATCAAACAGGGAATAATGGATGCGTATGGTTAGGAAATATTATTATTCCAGAAAGATTTATAGGAAAAAGAGTTAGATTTAAAATAGAAATAGTTGAAGATATAGTTCAAGAAGAACAAATCTGGAAACTAAAAAGGAGGAAATAAAAAAATGGTATATGAAATTGATGCAGTTGATATGAAAGATATGGTAAAGAACCATTACGATAAGAAGATTCCAATGATGGTATATGGTGGCTTTGGAATAGGAAAATCTACTATACTCAAGGCTTCAGCAGTAGAAATAGCTAAGAATAAAGGTAAAGAGTTTGTTGATTGGAACAGAACAAGTGCAACACAAAGAAACAAAATGTTTGAAAGTCCAGAAAAGTATTTTGTGTTTACAGATGTCAGACTTTCGCAATCAGATAACACAGATTTAAAAGGATTACCTCGATTTGATGGAGAAGGTGATTCAGTAGAATGGAAGATACCTAAGTGGATTAACTATTTAACTAACGAAAATGCAGACGGAATAGTTTTCTTTGACGAGATTAACTTAGCCCCACCAAGCGTATTGGCAAGTGCTTACCAGATTTTACACGATAGGTGTATGGGAGAAACTAAGTTAAGCGATAAGATTGGTTTCTTTGGGGCGGGTAATAGATGCTTAACAGCACAACACTTTATTACTATGGCTAATCCAAGTAGAGAACGAGAGAAATATAAAGCAATATCAAAAATCCTAGTAGGTGATAAAGTAATTTCATTAGGAGAAAATGGTTTTGAAGAAGATGAGGTGGTAGATAAATGGAAAAGAAAAGTATATAATCACCCAATTTATATTGTTGAAACAGAGAATAGTCAAATTCAGGCAACAGTAGACCACCCGTTATTAACTAATAAAGGGTGGGTGTATGCTTCTAACCTTAAGAAAGGAGATGTTATTTTAGAACACCCAGATAGTAAGAAAACAAAAGAAGTAGGGACAGGAAGAAAATTAAAGTTACATAAGATAAAATGTGCTGGTTGTGGGGAACATTTCTTTTCAGATAAACAGATGACCACTTGTTCTAAGAGTTGTTCTGCAAAAATAGTTAAAAATAGAACTGGAATTGGACACAAACAAACAAAAGAAACTGGAAAAAAGATTTCTAAATTCCAAAAAGAATATAGAAATAGACCAGAGATTAAAGAAAAAATGGCAAGACAAACACAAGAAAGGTTTGCTAATATGTCTAAAGAAGAGAAAAACGAATTCTCAAGGAAGATATCTTATTCATTAAAGAATAGCAAAGCACACCAAGATAGAATGAGTAAATATTTTCCAAAAGCATTAATGAAATGGAGAGAGGAAAACCCAGAACTATTCTTGAAATCTGCACAACAAGGTGCAATTACAACAAGAAAGAAATATGCAGGAAAAAATCAAACTAATATAGAAAGGGAAATAGATAATCTTATTAAAAAATTGAATGTTAATTATGAAATAGAAGTTCCTATCTATGTTAAGAATAAATTAGTTTGTATTGCTGATTTCTTTATTCCTTCTAAGAATTTAGTTGTAATGGCAGATGGAGATTATTGGCACAACTTTCCAGATGGAACAGAGAAAGATTTGAATGTTAATAAAATCCTTAAAACAAATGGGTTTAAAGTTAGTAGATTTTGGGAGAAAGACATTATCAATAAGTTAGATGTAGTTCAACAACAATTAAAATTAGCAATAACAAATGGTGAGGTTGTTAAAGATATAAAGGTTGTTAAAAGAACTTGTTTTATCTATGACTTTACAACTAAAAAGAACCATAACTTTGTAGCTAATGGATTGATTGTTCACAATTCACAAGATAGAGCTCACACTTTTGATATGCCTAACCCACTTAAAGATAGAATGAGTGAAGTAGAACTTACATTTGATACAGAAAAATGGTTTAACTGGGCTTATGACAATAACATTGAACCAAGAATTATTACTTTCTTACAGTTCAAGAACACTATGATAAACAAAGTAAGCACTAAAGAAGGAGTTAAGTCTATTACTCCTAGAGGTTGGGAAAGAGCTTCAACATTAATTAAAGGAGTAAAAAGTAGTACGCTTACACATAGTCTAGTTGCTAGTGCAATAGGAGAGGGAGTAGCAGTAGAGTTTTCTGCATTCTTAAAACTAAGAAACACAGTAGATTTAAACGAGATACTAAAGAAACCTTCTATTATGGAACAGTATGACCAACCAGATATAAGGTATGCAATAGTAGGTGGACTAGCAGAGAAGTATTATACAAACAACAAGGTGTTTGAAAAACTGATAGAAGTTTGTGAACATATTCCAGCAGACTTTGGAGTTCTTATGCTTAAAATGATGGCTGGAAACAATAAGGTATCATTCAAGAACTCAATAATGAAAAACCAGAAAGCAAGTGGATTACTAGAAAAATACTTTAAGTTCTTCTATGATGAAGAGGGAAATTAAAATGGGGATGAATGCAGAAGATAAAATTACTAAAGCTAAGATTGAAATAATGGGAGAACAACCTTTCTTTTCTTACCTACTTTTACAAAGTAAGATTACTAAACAAAATGATATGCCTATGCCAACAATGGGAGTAGATGCTAAAGGTAATATATATTATGATAAAGCATTTGTAGAAGGACTTCCACAGGATGAATTACAAGGTTGTTTAATCCACGAGATTATGCACCAGTGTCTTCTACATTTAGTTAGAGTAAACAGTAGAGATAAAACTATCTGGAACATTGCAACAGATACAGTAATCAATGCTATACTTGTTAAGAATAAGTTCACTCTACCTAAAGGAAGTATCATTCCAGACTATAAAGATGTTGTAGAAATTTATGGAACTAAGATAGTAGACTGTTCAAATAAGTCAGCAGAAGAAGTGTATGATGAATTGATTTCTAATAAAGACCTTACTAAAAAAGTTAAGGAAAGTTATGAGGGAATGGACGTTCATATCTTTGGTAGTGGGTTGCCTGAAGATGGTGAAGGAGACGAAGAAGGTAATGGAAAGAAACAAACAGTCAATGGTAAGCCTTTAACAAGTAAAGAAAAGAAACAGGTAGAACAAAAGTTCAAGCAGATGATGGCAGAAGCTACTACTAATGCAAGGAACAGAGGAAACTTGCCTAGTGGAATGGATAGGATATTAGAAAACTTACTTGAACCTAAGATTTGTTGGAAGGCTTTACTAAATAAATATGTTGTAAGCACATTTTCAAGCGATACCAGTTGGAATAGACCACATAAAAAATCTATAAGTTCAGGGTGTTATCTACCTAATGTAGTAAGAGAGACAGTAGAGGTAACAGTTGCAGTAGATGTGTCAGGTTCTATTTCTAATAAAGAATATACAGAATTTATGAGTGAAATGGTAGGAATAGCCAAAAGTTTTAGACAGGTAAATATGAATGTACTATTTTGGGACACAACAGTAGGTGCTGAAGTAGAGATAAGAGGAGGAGATTTAGATAAACTTAAGAGACAAAATGTAAGTGGCTATGGTGGTACTGATTTCTCTTGTGTAAGAAAGTATCTTTATAAGAAAAACAAAAGACCTAAAGTTCTTATCTGTTTTACAGATGGCTATTTCAATAAAGTATCTACAGAAGATATCCCTGATTCAACAATGATTTGGGCAATTACTTCTAATGGTAGCGATAGAATAGCTAAGGATACAGGAGTAGGCATAGTAATTAAGATGGAACAGAATGAAAACAACTGATACAGATTTCCAGTATGATATGATTATCAATAACATAAGTGAGAGAGTTCCACAAATAAGGAAAGCAACAAAGGAACATACTTGTGATACTTGTAAAGTTAATATTTACAAAGGAGATAGGACAATACGGGATGGAATACTATTCTTCTGTGTTAAATGTATGGAGACATATCTGTCTCAAGAAGAACATAAGGCTCAGTTAATTAAAGATAGTATTACAAAGTGTATAACTTATGTTAAAAAGAATAAAAAAGGTTGGCTGAAAGAACAAATGATTAACAGGTTGGAGGGGTAACTAAAATGCATAAAACAGTAGCAGTAATATTTACAGATAATGGAAATAAACTTGTTGACCAAATACATTCTGCATTAGATGGATATAATGAAGCTAATCAAGGTAAAATGTATTATAATAAAGAAGATAGTAAAGAAGCTTTTATTAAATGGAGGAAAGAAAATCCAGAATTGTTTGATACTGATTTCAATATGTTTGTTGAAGATTATCTTAGTGACCAAGAAGATACAGAACTAATTGCAGTAAACAACGAAGCACATTATAAGTATAATGAAAGAGGAATGTGGGATTGGTTTTCTATTGGAGGAAGGTGGAAAGGAATGCTTAAAATAAAAGATAAGTGTAAAGGATTTAAGGCTAAAGATGTAGAAGAACAATTTGATAAAGAAGAAAAAGATTATGAGGGGTATGATGTAGCAAGGATACAAGACCTTGACTTAGATAAGATGAAAGAGTTTCATACGTGTGATATGTTAGATGTTGATAAAGATGACTGGATATCGAAAGATTATAATTTAAATTTTACTAAAGCAGGTGAGTTAGAAAAAGAATTCATTAGTAATTATATCATTCCTAACAAAGAAAAAGTTATTGCAGTAGTGGATATACATTATTAAAATGACGTATGTAGGAGAACAAGTTTGGGCAGAGAAGGTAAACGGGGAAATAGACTATTGTTGCATTTTAGTCAGAACAGATGATGGTGAACCAAATAGGTATGTTCACTGTACATGTAAGGCTAACATTGTAACATCTTTCTGGAAGAATAATTGTAAAATACATTTCTGGAATTATAATGGTAATGATAAAGCAAAAGCTTGTGCAATAAAATATGTATGGGATAATATTCCAGAACTTAAAGAAATGTTTTGTGATAAAGGAGGATAAAATGAAAAAGATTGATGTGAATATTTCAGAAGAAGATATGGAACAACTAAGAAGTGGTGAACATTTTAATTGGAACTTTGATGGTGTTGAAGTTCATTTGTTTATGGGTGAAGAGGAAGATTAAAATGGAAGACGAAAGCTATGATGAAGTTAAAGAAGAACTTTACCCAAATATTCGAGAGGAACTTAGGCAAGAACTTCATGATAAAGTCAGGGAAGAGTTAGAAGAAGAACTTAAGAAACAAGTTGAAGATGAATGCCGTGATGATTTTGTAGATGAACTTAGAAGAGATATTAGAGAAGAAGTAGAGCCAGATGTGAGAAACGAATTATATGAAGACTTAAAAGATGATGTTAGGGAAGAGATTAGAGATGAAGTATATGATGAGGTCAAAGAAGAATGTGAAGAGGAGTGGACAGATGAAAAGAAAAAAGAACTTATTAAGGAAATTAGAGAAGATACCATTACAAAATACATACAGTAGAGTATACTTTAAAGTAGAGAATATTTATTATGTTTGCACATTAAGATTTATACCCGTGATACTTGGTTACTTTTTAGACAAAGAAGTAAAAGCACAGATACCTTTGTTCCCGACTAGCATAGTAAAAGAAGGATTGATATTTGAATTGGACTATGACAAAATGAAATATAAAATAACAGAAATAATTAAGACTAATAAGTATGGAGTTAAAGATTTTACTGAAACAATTACTACTTTAGTAAAAGAAACAGATAAGATTGCAACAATAGTATCGGGGTATCTTATCTTAGGAAAAGAAATTACTTGTCCAAAAGAAAACTATCAAGTAATAGAAACAGAAGATAAGTTTATTCTGATATGTCAAAAAGGTAAAGGATATATAGTAGGAGATTATAACACAATTGAAGATGCAAAGAAGAGCATAATGTTGGAGGAATTACAATGACAGATGAACTATTAATGGAAGGAGATAGGTTAGCTTTAGATAATTATGCTAGGGCTAAGGAAGGAATAGCTTTAGAAATAGGAACTTATATGGGTGGCAGTGCAAAGATTTTAGCAGAGAGTTCTAAGAAAGTATATTGTATAGATGTGTTTGAAGATGTAGATTTGATTAAGAACAAAGAAGCTAAGAAAGAATGTAAAGATATCTGGAAAGATAAAGGATTTACTTACAAAGATATTAAAGCTAAGTTAGAATCGGTGTACGAAAACATAGAGGTAATCAAAGGAGAATCAGAACAGGTAGCAAAGGAATGGAAAAAGAACAGATTGATTTAATCTTTATTGATGGAGACCACACATACGAAGGAGTTAAGACTGACTTTGAATCTTGGTTTCCACACTTAAGAAAAGGTGCAATTATATTGTTCCATGATTCAAACTATAAATCTGTTCAGAAATTTGCAATGGAACTCGCTAAAGATAAGCGGGTTAAGATTAGAGGACTACCACAAGACTCTTTAATAGTGGTGTTCCAGAAAAGATAATGGTACTATCAACTTATATGAGACGATGTAGGCGTTGTGGAGAATACTATGCTTCAAGGTTTAAGAAAGGAAAAATCTGTGATGAATGTAGGTTGCCTTTAGGTAGTGGAACAATAGAAGTAGAAAGAGAACAAAAGAGAAAAGAATTAATCCAGAATGATATGGGTTATGGATTAAATAGGAGGAGATAAAATGAACGAACAAGAAAAAGAAAACATTAGATTAACAACATTATTTTTTGAGAAGAGATTTCCTGATAAAGATATATCTTTTGAAATGAAATGCGGATACTTCTGGGAATGGGTAAGTAGAATTGAATCAGAAAACCCAACAATATATATGGATGAAGAATCTTTAAAAGCTTGGGAGGAGATTTAAAAATGTCAACACATCAAGAAGTAGCTTATGAATTTGTTTGTAAAAGAAAATATACAGGGAGTAGAATGTTCTGTGAAGATACCATGAAGGGGTTTACTGTTTTTTCTTATGGATATCATTTTCCAATAGCAAGACATACAGACTGGGGATATGCCTTTAATAAAGATGAAAGGTCAGTAAGCACAACAAGGCATAAGAACTATGTGATGAATGCAATTAGTGGAACAGTTATTGAATTTGTTGGTTGTGATGAGGACAAGGCACTTGAAACATTTAAACAAAACTTAGGAGAAATTAAATGGAACATGGATAAAATGGAAAGAGCAAGAACTAAAGTACAAGTATATCAAGACAAGATAGAATATTTGTTAGAACAAAACAAACTGATTAAAGAAAGGTATCTTAAATTAAAGATGGTAGAGGAAATAGTACAATGAGTTTAAAAACATTTACAGGATACCTTGTTCTTAACTATAAGACAGGGGAGATATCTGTTAAGAAAAGAAAACCAAACACTCTTCCTCACGAAATACCTGTAGAGATAATGATTAAGGTAGAGTTACCTGAACAACAAATCTTTCAACTTAAAGGAGACATAACTATACCACAAACTAAAGTTCAAGAGATGGTACTGAATGAGATAACAGAAGATGACAAAGAAGAATGAAGTGATAAATGGATATGCTTTTGGACATATAAATTATAGTGGGATAGAAGAGCAACACCACTTTAAAACTTTCCAAGAAGCAGTAGGGTATGGTTTAATTCATGGAAGTAATAAAAATATTTTAACAAACATATTCTCTACCAAATGTAAGACCTGTCTTACGTGTAACAATAATTTAATTGGAGTTGAAGATAGAATGTGTTTTGTTTGTGAAGATAAGTTCTTGTCCATTGCAGATGATTGGGAAGATAGGAGGGAAGATTAAAAATGATAGAAAGAATTAATGAATTGATTGAAGGAAATAGTAAAGAGGTAGTTAAGATAATTTTTGAAGAGTGTATGCGTACATATAAACAACCATTCAAAATGGCAACGTGTTCAATAACAAAAACCTACTACCAAGAAGATGGTGTGTCCTCACTTGAAGAAGCAAGAGAACAATTTATTGAAGATGTCGCTAACAACAATTTTGAAATTAAAGGTGATGAAGAATGACTAAATGTGTATATTGTTTAAGTGAAATGCAACAAGCATCAGGGTTTTGGGTATGTAAAAATGTAGATTGCCCAAACTTTTCATTACTACAAGTAGATATTCTATCTTGTAATGAATCATAGTGACCAATTTGGTTATGGTTGTAGGATGTCGTAATAACATTCGTTGAGATAATACGCTGGTTGTTTTCTTGGGAGACTAGGTCACAAGAGTTCTACGTTTCCCTTCCTCTTTTTTCAACCTATGGGTTTGAACTTAGCAACCATAACCTTTCATACTTAAAGATGGTTTGTGATTATACAAACCAATTAAATAGGAGGAATATAAAATGACAAAAGAAATAAAGAAAAGAAATGCAAGTAAGGTATTGGGTATAGTGTCAATAGCAACTGGTTGGTTAGTTCCAATATCAGGGGTAGTCTGTGGGATAGTTGGACTATCTATTAAAAAAAACGAAGAACATTATAGTAGGGATGTAGCTTTGAATACTATTGGATTGATAGCAGGAGTAATTGCTTGGGCAACATATATTACTTATTATTTATAAAGAGGAAAAGAAAATGAAAGTATACGCATGGATTAAAGGAACTGATTTGAATATAGATGGGGGGAAAGGAAGTCACCACATACAATTTAATATATCTGTTACTGGTGAACAACTTAAACAAATCATTGATGAATATGAAGGCAACAAAGGACTTATTGAACTTACATTATGTGAGAAGTAAAAGATGTATGTGGATATATTAAATAAATTGTGGGATAGAATTAGGAATATGCCGACTTCATCGTTAGAAGAAGAACATATTCTTAACAATGTTCATCTAATGATTATGGAACTTGACGAGGTAGAGAACAAGAGAATTACTGAATCATTTGAACAACGAAAAGACAACCGATAAGTTTATATATCGGCTACTATATAGGTAATACCATGGGATATTTAAAAAAGTGTGTAGCATTTTCTAACATTTCTATTGAACAAATCTCTGAAGAGATAGAAACAATTGAAGCAGGAACAAGTCAAGAGACTACAGCTTCTCAAGTATTTAAAATAAATAAAGATGGGGAAGTTCCAGCGAAGTATGATGCACTTATCTATTACAAAGTAGA
>Ga0222703_1000351_pt1 | contig 10929 bp, 20 predicted proteins | sample AntAcemetage1506_FD_179827 | JGI IMG/M metagenome (GOLD analysis project Ga0222703, IMG submission 179827) | Saline water microbial communities from Ace Lake, Antarctica - #1506 | ecosystem: Environmental > Aquatic > Non-marine Saline and Alkaline > Saline | place: Antarctica: Ace Lake...
TAGCAATGTCTGCCTGACCACCAGCAATGGTAATTATTCATTTATCGGTATATGGGGAAACACCACCCTGCCGACTATTAATTCGACAGTGATTAGTCTGAATTTCAGCATTGTGAGCGCAACTCCAACACCGCCTGCCCTTAGTGTCGGAATATTGGCAAGCGGGTATTCCTATAATTTTAGCATAACGGCGGCAGCAGGGAATAACTATACTATCCTGCGATTCAAAAATATGGAAAGTTTCACCACGCATGATTTGAAAAACATATACATCTACCCACAGAGCAAGACCACAAAAGGGGTTATTTACATGAACGAAACCTGGGGCAGTGGAGAATGGGATGTTTTTGAAAAGGCAGGTGATACCCTCTACATCGACAGATACAACAACCTGACCTGGACGCCGACCTATACCAAGAAAAGGCGAGCGACAGCCATAAACCATTGCAGCAACCTTGATTATGGAGGATTCAACGACTGGGAACTTCCAAACAATGCCACCCTGCAAACATTGTGCAGAGATGGTGGTTGTAATGGAAGCGAATGCTGGGACTATGAAGGTTATAATGAATCATACGGCTCCTCTACCCTTTATGACGCAACCAACCAGCAGGGCGTTAATTTTACGACTTGTGATATGGTTCACACCACCATCAACTTCGATTCGTATTATGTCCGGTGTGTGAGAAATGCGACCACCTGGCCCACTAACAATATGACAAAATTCCGTCTGGCGGTAAACACCACAGTTACAAAGACATTCGATGTCAGAATAGGTGGATATGACATCAACGGAAACTTCACCAACCTGTCCTCAATTTACATAACGAATCACACCTGGGATATGAGAACACTTGCCACCTCAGATTTCAGCCAGCAGACAGACACATTCTTTTATAAGGTTAGTTTCCGTTGGGAGGAAAACAACAGCATTGTGAATATGGATATGATGAACGGAATGACCTTTTACTCTTACATGGATACACTCAGCAATTCCTTCGATTTCAAGGAACAAAACACCAGCACATTGTTCTTAGTCAGCGATTCCGAAGTGGATGAGTTCAGGGCAACTATTAACTGGGACGGAACCAATACTTATTTCAGGGACATAATACCCTTCGATGAAAGGGATTTGCGAATGTACCTGATTAATCTTGACAATTCAACATCGGTAGGAATAACATACACCTTGGACGATTTAACAGCAGCTTTCAGCCCAGCATATATCCGGGTGAAAAAAAATCAAAACGGAACCCTCTATGATATGCACAGCGGATGGTTTGACGCTGATAATACGGCGTTTGTCTATCTGATCAACAATGAGAGATATGTACTGACAGTAGGCACGGATTCAGAGAGCAGAAGTTTGGGGTGGCTGACAATCAGAAGCGGGGACACGACAAAGACCATAACAATATCAGGAGCGCTTGATTTCAGCTCCATGTATTCCCCCTATGATTTTATAAACTGGAACTTCACATTTAATCATACAAATAGCAAAGCGTGCCTAGTCTATAACGACAGCAGGGAAAGAACCAATAGTGTTATGTTCTTTGTCTATTACGCCGATAACGGCACCCAGATATACAACATCACATCATACAGCCAGGTGGCCTCTTTGTGCTATGTGGTGCCAGACCAGAACGAAACATACCGGCTGGTGGCCAGGATAGACCACCCGGACGGGAGTATATGGGATTTTGTATGGGTGATTGATGGATTACACGCCGCCGGAGAAAAACTAATCGACATGGGATTCGATGCCATTGGCAACCTACTGGGGTTGGAACCAAATACCTGGTATATGATTTTTTCGGTCGGAGCTATCGCCGTTGTCGGAACTATGTTTAGCGCGAGTCTGTCAGCCGTTGGCGGCGTTGTCATATCCCTGATGGCGATGTTCTTCGCTTATGTGGGATGGTTGAGCGTGTCTGCCGGCATCATAGCATTAATGTTCATAGTTTCCGTGGTAAATATGTTCACTAAGAACAGGAGGGTAGAATAATGAGAATGTGGGATATAGCGTTAGGGGTCTTTCTATTTAACTTCGTGCTGACTATGATGTTGGGGCTGACTGACATTGACGGCAACCAGTTATTCTCGGATACCGGGGTTTACTCTCCACTTAAAACAAGCCAGTGGGGACGGGGAACATTCAACGAAACAATCAGCCAGATGAACCCGCAATCAGGAGATGTCGGACTTATAGAGGGAGCGTTGAACCTTGTGATTTTTATGGTAAACGCTTTCTTGATAGCAGTTAATGTCATATTCAGTTCAACGCTGGGCTTTCCGGCAATGTTGTCTAGCGGCTTTGGAGTGCCAACGATGATTACGGATGTTATAATGGGCGGAATGGTCCTGGTATATATAATGGGCTTCTTGGAGTTTATCTCTGGGAGGGAGACAAGAGCATAAAATGAATGTCACAGACGAGATGGGGGAGATTATGAAGGGGAACTTTATCACCGGAATATTGGATTTATATTCAAAACCGTCCCTGTTCGGTGATTTCTTTTATCTTATATTGTTTTTCATGGTGGCCACAATAGCATATATGGGAACACAGAACGCCACCATCCCCCTATTAATCGGCCTTGTTTTCATAGGGGTCGGAATGACTTACTTGCCAGCAATCAGTCAAAACATCATACTTATACTGGCAGGTCTTGTCGTTGTCGGTTTATTCTGGAAGATGTTTATAGGAAAGTAGATAAAGATGGATATTTTTAAGGTTTCAAGCCCCTACGGGAAATACTTAGACAAGTTGAAAAAGGTCAAGGTAATAGAAATAGACAACAATGGAGCATCGCGCTATCTCGGCAGGGTCGGAAAAAGCTCAGGAGCGTTCACCATTGCCAAAGAGCGCAGCGGGGGCAGGTCTTTTCTAATTAAGGATAAGGAACTTAAACGAATTGAAAAAACCAAGAAAGGGTCTTGGTATAAAATTGTGTAAGGATAATACAAATATGCAAAAAGAAAATGGATAAAGAAGTTCGAGAGCAAATAAAGCAAGGACGAATTAACAACGAAAGTATGCAGATGGACGCCCAACAAACTGAATACGGCGGCGACTTCTTCAACTATTTTACCGACCTGATAAAAATTAAGAACGTCCCTGAACATATACAGGCGATGCTGTGGGGAATAGCCAACCCAGTTCATACGATTACCAACTTTGAGGAAGGTGATATTAAGATAATGATGCGTGAGTTTGACACAATCCTCACTGTCTGGGAGATGAGCATACCGGAATACGAAGGAACTTATGAATTATATAGCAACTTTCGGCAACTGGAGATACTATTTTATTCTATGATTAAACGGTCCTCTGAGCGCGGCTTTGAAAGACGAATGCAGGCCACACAGATTCAACAAAAAGAGATTAGTTATGCTGGTGAAGCTGATAATAAGCCCAGCGGAATCAGGGGAAAACTTGGTAAATTTTTTGGAGGTAAATAAAAATGTTTAATCTAGGACAGATGATAGGAATACCGGTATGGTATGTGTATGGTGGGATGACTTTGATTGTTATTGGCTTTGTGTTTATCGTTTTGTCGGCGATTAAAACTCCGATGTTCACCTGGTGGAAAGCGTTTTTATACCGTAGACCACTGATAGCCATAGCCAGGAGGGATAAGTATATTGATTTTCAGGTTCCGAAGGTTCAAAGCGGATGCTGCACCATTAAGAAATATGGCTTTTTTGAGTTTAACCCTAATGGGATTTGGAACTGGCCGAAGGGTGTGTGGGGCGGCTTTGCCCTAAGTGACAAGATTTCGCTTCTTACACCTGAACTAATAGCGGCAGCAGACGTGCTTTTAACTACCGGATTTTCAAATTATTCTGAGGCCGAAGTGGCCGAGTATCTCAGCATGATGAAGGACAGGGATGAGCTAACATACCTCCAGCTGGAAAACAGCAAACAATATGACGGAAAGTTTCTGGGATACGCCAAAGACGTGATAGAAAAGGGGTTGCATAAGAAGATGCAGAACGGAAAATTAATAAATAAAAATCTGGTGGCGTTTCACACCATCAAGAACTTCTTTAAATACAACGCCACACCCTCGGGAACGCAGAAGGTCATCAACAACGAGAAGGCCAACCTGATAGACAAGATGTCACGGCATGGGTTTGAGCTAAAGATGGACCATGTAATCGGGTTTATAATTGTTCTTATCGGTGCTGCCTTTGCTTACCTGATATTCCAGCAAGGAGGGGTAGGTCAGGCGAGTTCAGTGGCGGCCAGCGTTGGTGATACGGCGAAACAGATGAGCGGAAATATCGGGATGTAAGATGGGTCTTAATGAGGACAGGCATCTCAGCGGGGAAAGACCAACCATCCGGTCTGATATTGATTTCAGAGTGATAGACACGGTGGAGTTTGCCGGCAATCTAAAGGAACGCTTGGAGAGAGGAAAATCTTGGATGAAATCATACTGGAATTTTAGGAGGGCATTTTATTCCCTCTTTCTTCTTTCCAAATCCTACCTGCCTTCAAAATATAAGGAGGAAAAAACTGAGATGGAGTTAAGATTTTATGGAAATGGCGGGGTGCCAACTCCGCAAGAACTAATCCACGACTTTGACGACTACATAGAGATTCTAAAGGAGTCAGGATTAATAGAGTTAGGGCAAAGTGAGGAATCAATAAGGTAAAATGAAGGACAAAGAAAATAATGAGTATATGGAAAGCGGATTCAGGAATAAGGAAATCGGGTATAAAACGATTTTGTTATACCACCTGAATAACATTTCAACAATATCTGCCACCTTTCCAAGCACAGGATCGGTTGATAAGGGGAAATATGTTTTTTGTAAGGCGGTTATTGTCTTAGATACCCTTCTCTCCCCATATAAAGACGATGACTATTTAGCTGAGAAGGCGGAACTGGATAAGAGGGAGGGGAAGGAAATTGATAAGAAGGGAGATGATAAGAACGATTTTGAATACGGAACCGCCCTCTTAGAGATTGTGATGAACCTGATGGCCAGATTAGGGATGCTAATGGAAGATACGATAAGGGATAGGGTAAGCCGGAATAAATAAAATGTCGATTATAATAGATGAGGTGACTAGGAGAATCCATCGGCAGAATAAGAACTGGCTAGCGATTGTGTGCGGAGAAACTGGAGGCGGTAAATCTTATAGTGCATTGACGATTGCCGAAGTAATCGACCCAGAGTTTAGTATCGATAGGGTGGTATTTAGCGCCGAGGAATTTATGGCCCTGCTTAATTCAGGGGAGTTGCACACCGGGAACATGATTATTTTTGATGAGGCCGGTGTCGGGATTCCATCAAGAGAGTGGTATAGCATAAGCAATAAGGTCATAAGCTACATTCTACAAACCTTCCGGCGAGAGAATTTGGGGGTGATGTTCACCACGCCTAGCCTGGATTTCATTGACAGCCAAGCCAGAAAACTTTTTCACTCTTACCTGGAAACGAAGCACATCAACAGGGAAGAAAAGTATGTAACATTAAAATATATGAACATTCAGAACAACCCGAAGGAGGGAAAGATATATTATAAATATCCGAGAGTAATGATTGACGGCAGAAAGAAAACAGTAACGGCGATAGATGTCGAAAAACCATCTAAGGAATTATTAAAGTTGTATGAAGCTAAGAAAAAACTCTTTTCAAACAAGCTCAAAAAAGACACCGAGGGTATACTAAATGATGTAAAAGTAAGGAAAGAAAGCAGGTTAAAGACAAATAACGTAGGTGATATTGTTAAAAAAGTAATGACGAACATTACTTATTATACAAAAACCAGTAGTGCGGGCCGGGTTTATATTGATAAGCCGCTACTGATGGCCGACTTTAATATTGGTAAGACCTTTGCAGCCAAGATCGGGAGTAAGATAGAAGCAGAACAAAGAAAAAAGAAAGATATAGATAGTTAGTAGATATATTTTTTGTGATAAATATGGGGACATAAAAATCAATTAAACACTATGGAAATAGAAGGGGGATAATGTAAACAAAATGGGAAATATATATAGATTTATGCTTATATGTATATTAATATTAATATCAATTACTTGTATTTATACTTATTATAATACCACACCCCAATATTGCCTGACCGATCCCTGGACCAAGGACACATCATGCACAGAGAATCTAACACAGTTCAAAGAATGGATACAGATATACGAAGGGGGATAGGAGTCAGCGAGATAGGGCTGCTGCTACTAATAATTGTTTGTATGCTATATGCTGTGCTGGTAAAAATTAGGGGAGGATAAAATGTCAAGTAGGAGAAGAACGTGCGCATGGTGCGGATTGAAGGGGGCCAGGAAAAAGGATGGGAGAGAATATTATCACAAGGACTGCTGGAAAGAAATGAAGAAAGTAGTGTGATTCTTACCTTAAAACAGCCCGAAAATTAGGCAAAATCGGCAAAAACATCTAATTTTTCGTTCTGAATAGGACTACTAGAAGGGATAGAAAAGCTTTATATACTCTCACTCGTAGATATTAGTAGTAGTAATAAAAAATGAATAAGAAATGTGAATATTGCGGCTATGAATGGTCACCTAGAAAAGAAAACCCAATCGCTTGCCCTCGGTGCAAGCGCCGGTTCGATTATCCGGGGAAGGAAAAATGAAAAACTTTATCTTTCGAGAATGTTTAAAATGTGGGCATAAATGGTTAGGTAGATATGATGTTATGGGGATTGACTACCATTGCCCGGAGTGTGGAAAAGATTTAGGTTTTGAAAGAGAAATGCAGGCGAAGGCCATTATATAAAAAAGAAAAAATGAACATTTGCAGAAAAATCGGCGAAAGCTACAACCTGATAACCTATGACGACTGTAAGCATTGCACTTGCGAGGATTGCCCGATCTGGATTATTTTAGATAGGGTTAAGAAAGTTGAGTTAGTCCAAAGGGCTAGGGCGATTAAGAAGAAAAAGGGATACTTTTAGCCACTCTTTAGCTACGGGCTTAAAGGTTTCATTTAAAGGGCTAGGTATTGATAGGTTTAAGGATAACTAAAACAAAGAATCAACGAGAGGTAATAAGAATGGATGAGATAAACAAGATGGTAAAATACGGAACTGCCAAAGATGGCGTGAACTTTTGTGAAGGAATGGAAAGATTGGTCGAGCTGGCCAGGAAGGAGGCGAGGGAGAGAAGGAATAACGATCCATAGATTTCGGTGGAGAAGTTGGTCATTGTCCCTGGGTTTGGTGTCCTCCATTGTCCCAGGGGCGGCTATCGGGAAAGCGGCGGCGGATCTTCTCCATTCACTCCGACCAATGCCCTGAAAGTAGCATAAGGAAGGAAAAAGAAAATGGAAATGAAAATGCTGACCGAATGTAATGAGGGAAGTCCCCGGAAGGGAGAACCACTACCATTCGACAAGACGGAAATAGAAAGAATTTGTAATGTGCTGGAGAAGGTGGCGATGGGTAAGGTAACCACGCCGAATAAGATGAAATACTACCTGCGTCTGTTCACCCTGTCGCTGATGGTCGATGACGGGCTGATAACAAAGGAGGAGATGAAGATACATCTTGGGAAGGTATACTGATGAAAAAAAAAGAAATGAAAAAAGAAGGAAAACTAAAAAAAGAACTTAAGGATTGGTTTATATCTACACTACGTTCTTCTGTTCTTGTAACGGTAATATTTGCGTATGGCCTAGTTTGGATTTTAATAATGATGTGTTTTTGGGAGTATATTTTATTTTGATTTAGAAGATGAAAAAACCACTAACTAACCAGGACATTATGAACCTGGAGATAAAAGGGTTTGAAATCGTGAACAGGAAAAAACGGATTGTGAGAATGAGGGCAGTCCGGCGAATCGAGGTCAGGGAAATCAAGAAGTGCGAAACTCTGGAAAGTGCCTGCCGTGATATGGAAAAGGAAGGCGGGTATTTAAAGTCGGCCTATGGGTCGCATTGGAGGGTGGTGGAAAGGTGATAATTAACTATTTATTTGGATTGGTATGTTATCTGGTAATTTTTAGTGTAATTTTTTATTGGATAAATTATTTTATAGAAATGAGAGAATCTAAAAAATGACCAAAGAAAAACCTCTCGCCTTTGACGAGAACGACTATGTTGTGGAAATTGATGAGGATGATTTTGAAGCCAGGTTTGATGCACAGCTCCGCAGGATATTTGCGGGGCGGGTTGGGATGAGTGTGTGGAGGGGTGAGAGATGAAAGAAGTTTTAAAATATGGAACTGGTGAGGATATTCCAAAAGGAGCAATCTACTTATTCTCTTGTAAGAATGGACAAATGGGAGACCCCAATTATCCCAAAGGATATGAGTATGTTTGGCATTATTTTTTAGTTGAGGTTAAAAAATGAACCCACTATACATAATCGGCGGACTGGTTTATGTGGCGATTGGGATTTGGACGTTTGACTGGATGGGGAAGAAAGAGAAATACGACTCTCTTTTTGATATGTATATTTCTCTATTCGATTGTTTATTTGTATGGTGGCTGTTCCTTTATGCTTATGGTTTTATAGAAATTAAAGTGGATATCAAAGTCCCAGAACGCTATCGGGTGAGGAAAAAATGGCAGTAAAAAATATCACATCTAACATCCGGCCAGAAAAAACCATAATGGAAATAGAATCTCTTCTAGCAAAATTTGGGGCAAAAGCGATTCTAAAGGAGTATAATGGTGAGATGGTAACGGCGATTAGTTTTTATATAATTACTCCAACTGGTCAAAAAGTTCCCTTTAAACTCCCTATGAAATTAGAGAAAACAAGGGCAATTATTAAAAAAGCAGTTGAGGAACGAAAATTAGGGTATAAGTTTTTGGACGAGCCAGACAGGACAGATAAAGCATTAATAGTCGGTTGGAGAATCATAAAGGACTGGCTTCACGCACAACTTTCGTTGGCGGAAATAGATTATGCGAACCCTGTTGAAATATTCCTTCCTTATGCATGGAATCCTCTCACGGAAAAAACTCTTTATGAAGAGATTGAAGAAAAGAAATTCAAGAATTTATCATTAGAAGATAAAGAAAATGCTCCAGAACGCTATCGGGAGAGGGAAAAGGAATAAAAATGTCAGAAGAAAAGAGAGATTGTCCTGTGCCAATGAACAAACCGGGAAAATGCCTTAAAGACGGCTGCCCCCACTGGTGCGAAAGCCAGCTCTTTGATTATGTCGGCTGCTTTTTCAAATGTGATTTAAAACCATTCCAACAAAAAAAGATACTCCTGGCCACAGGAATCCCCCATGAAATGAAATTCGGTGAACAAGACTACATTAATTATATCACAAAGTTCCTAAAGGATGTTAACAGGGTCAACACCTACACCTATATCAAGATGCACCCACGAGAAAGGGCAAACTACTATGATAAAATAATCAAAGAATTGGGTTATGAGAATACGGTGGAAGTTGTAAAACCAAACAAGGATAAGAAACTACTATACGAGCTAATAAGGAAATGCAATGTAATTTTCAGTTTCGGCTCAACGGTTAGTATAGAGGCAATGGTGATGAGAGTGCCGTCATTCTACATAACAAATTGCTACAATCTGCCGATTCATCCAGATCAAGTTCTATCAATAACTGATGATGTTGGGGAAGTTGTTAAAAAAATTTAAAATGAAACCACAGGACAAGACATTCGGCTATAAGGTGGAGGTGAGTTTTCATATTTTTTCCTTCGCTGACACGGAAAAGGAAGCATTGGAAGAGGTCAGGAAAAATCTGAAAATACGGAACAACTTAAAAAACTTTAACTTGAAGTTGAAAACGAGAATGGAACGAGTATGAAGATTAACCAAGGTAAGAAAATGACAAAAGAAAAAAATAAATTAGGAATATTTACAAAACCAATACACCTGGAAAAGATTGTAAACTATCTGAACCAGAACACAGATTTAAACTATGTGATTTCCACCCAACTGCCGGAGGTAGAGGCCTACGACTTTGATGTGGGAATATCCTACTGCTTCCCCGAAATAATAAACATACATTATCCAGTTAAGGATAGGAGAATGTGGTATAATTATCATCCGGGAATATTACCTGAATACCCCGGATTACAATGCTACTCTCTACCAATAAGTGAAAAAGTGATGGACTTTGGGGTAACACTTAACATAATGACAATGGAGGTAGACAAGGGAGGGGTGCTAATGATTAAAAGATTCCCCCTGGAATCACACCCGGTCAACAGCAATGAGCTGGGAACCATAACCCACTACCATCTTTTTCAACTATTCAAGAAAACAATAGAATATTTTGCAGAACACAGACCGAAAAATAGAAAAGAATTTAAAGAATGGGATATTTCGGATGGTTGGAAGTGAAAAAGATAAACCTAGCTGTCCTTATTTCAGGGCGTGGCTCGAACCTCAAGGCGATTATGGATAACATTACCTGCGGCTATCTCTACAAGGCCGACCTCAAGGTGGTGATTTCAGACCACTCCGAGGCACAGGGATTGAAATTTGCCAAAGATGTGGACATACCTACAAGAATTATTTGGGGCGAGAATGAGATACTGCCGATTCTCAAGGCCTATAATATCGACCTGGTTGCTATGGCCGGATTTGATATGGTCGTCTCAAAGAAGATAACCGACAACTACCCTGTGATGAACATCCACCCCTCGCTTCTTCCGGCCTTTGGAGGAACTATGCACGCCCAGCTGAACGCCTGGCACTCTGGGGTTAAAATATCCGGCTGCACAGTCCACTTCGCCACCGAAGATGTTGATGGAGGGCCGATAATAATCCAGGCCGCCGTTCCTGTGCTGGAAGGCGACACAGCGAAAACCCTGGCAGACAGGATTTTAGAGCAGGAGCATCAGATTTATCCGAAGGCGATTAAGCTGTTCTGTGACGGGAAGTTGAAGATTGTTGGCAGGAAGGTTGAGGTGAAGAAATAAAGAAAAATGAAAAAATATAGCATATCCTGGGTT
>Ga0222703_1000352_pt1 | contig 10927 bp, 13 predicted proteins | sample AntAcemetage1506_FD_179827 | JGI IMG/M metagenome (GOLD analysis project Ga0222703, IMG submission 179827) | Saline water microbial communities from Ace Lake, Antarctica - #1506 | ecosystem: Environmental > Aquatic > Non-marine Saline and Alkaline > Saline | place: Antarctica: Ace Lake...
ATAATCTCTTTTCCAGTAAACCGTTTAACAAGCTTACCCAACTGAGTTTCTTTATTAATTCCTTCACCAGCTTTAGGCAACGGATACCCTACTTTTAATTCAACTTCCTCACCCTGTAAAAGAATAAACAAGTCCAAGTAAGAATAATCCTTACCATCAACCTTTCTTTCCTCTAATTTACTTAATTTACCTACGTGTAAACCATCTTCCAAGTCAATTCTTTTAGGCTCTACCCCCTTGAATACCAAACTCATGATTTTTTCACTTCCTCTTACAAATCCAAAACTAATGTTTCGGAAATAAGCATAAAACTATATTCACTATATGATATTGTTACTCATACACATCTTTTCTATTCTCTTTAAGAATCTTAATTGCTTTCTTTAATTTTGCAACACTTTCAGTTTCATTATCAAAGTTTAAATAAACCTTAATTTTCCCATTTTTTGTATCACCAAGTTCTATCGAATCAGGTCTACTATTTTCTTTAATTAATTCTACTATTTCATTTTTCAAATTCTCTTCCATAATACTTTCACTTCCTCTTATAACCCAAAACAAACCTGTTTTAGAATAAGCTTTAAATCTCTTTTCGGTCAATTTCCCCAGGAACAACAATCTCATTACCCCAAGTCATTTTAATATACTTCAAAAGTTTTCCTTTTAATCTTAATAACCACTCAGCATTAACAAAACCATACTCCTTATCACTCCGAGCAAAATCAATCAACTCAACAACCTGCAAAACATCCTTCCGACTAAAAGCCTTCAAACCATTCTCACCATTCACAAACTTAACCATTATTCACTCCACTCCTTTTTTTTAGATTTCAATAAACAAGAAATACTACAACAACACTCATTCCCCAAAAAAGGAAAAAAACAACGACCACACACAACACAAATCACTTCAACAACACCCCAAGTCTAGCTTTGGTAAACCAATAAATATCCTCTTGCCAAATAAAATAAACAGAACAAAGTAACAAAGTAATAGTAAAAAAATTTAAATTATTAAATGCTGTAATAGAAAGCCAACCAAAATCACCTATACTAAACATAATCCAATTATTAAAATTAATATAAGCAACCACAATAAAAATAATAGATAAAGCTATTTTACAAAAAAAACAAATACTTTCAAAAATAGAATCAACACAAATCACTTAGAAACAACTCCTTTAGAAAACGAAGCCTTCAATTTTTTATAAAAAAAATCTTTTTCAAAAGAATCAAAGGTTTTATACATTGAATCAGCTTTACGAATCAAATCCCAACCTTCATCTCTTAATTTTACATGTTCCTCAAATAACTTCACATTTTTCTCAGTTAGAGGATATAAATTTTTAGGTTCAGTATTATTTGGAACTCCTACCCCTAATCTATTAGAATCAAGAATAAGGTTAATTCCTCTATAAGCATCAATTACTTTGACAACTTTTACTTTTTCCATTTCCCCCGAACCACAATAAATAACATCAAGGGAAAGTCTAGTATCAACTTCTTTTTTTATTGAATCTTTCAATTCAGAGAGTTTATATGAACAATGCGTAAACTCTCCAACATCACAAAAAAATTCTCCTTTAAATTCATTAAAATAAATCTGAAACCCTAAATATTTACAAATTTTTTTATCTGCCACGAAATAATCCCTCCTCTTTTCCCTTTTCTTCTTTAGAAACGTGAGAACCCACACCAGACTTATCACACTGACAAGAATCAACTTCCTTTAAAGAAAGTAATTGTTTAATTCCTAAAACAACTACTCCTTTAAAGCCACCTTTAATTTCATTCTTTGCTCCATACGAAACAGCTTTCCAATAAATTTCTTTTGGAATTACCAAACTAGTTTTTTTATAATCCATAATAACATAATAACCTAAGAACTATATAAAGGTTTCTAATTCAAACTGTTACGCTATAAGGAGGTTTTCAGAAATAAAAAAAAATATTTTCTATAAACCATACCGTAACACCGTAACACTGTAACAAAAACATTTATTTCTAGTCCTACCCTATAAGGAAACATAAAATAACGTGTTACGGTTAATGTTACACTGTTAAAAAAATTAGAGTGTTTTAAAAGCATCATAAAGTGCAAAATCTTCATTAAAGAAGTTAGTATTAGCAAAAGTAAGCTTGTTACGGGTTCTAGTAGTTGCAACATATAAACAACGCCATTCAGTATCATTAATTTCCCTAAAATACCTACTTGTTCCTAAGAACACCGTAACAGATTCTGCTTCTAAGCCTTTACTTGCATGAAAAGTTCCTAAAGATAATGGAAGTTCTGCTGATTTTATTCCTTTTACACTAACATTTTTTTTAAAAGAAATAATATCACTTGAAACACTAAGTTTTTCTATTCTAATAATATTATTTTCAAGCTTTTTATCTTGATTTTTTCCAGAAACCCGGTCATATTCTATACAACTAATAATTTCATCTTTTAAATTAAACTCTTTAGAATATGATTTCAAAGCCCACTTAACAACATTTCTAATAAAATAATCTTTAGAAAAAACTTTACTTTCATTATCTTTATTTCTTTTAAAACCTGTTTTTACTCCTCGTATTAACTGATCAGTTTTAATAACATCAATCAAATAACTTAATTCATCAAAACTTAAATCTTTATTAGTATCTAATTTTATTAGTGCATTATTAACATTAATATATTTGAAAGTATATTTACCAACTCCTTTATCAATAAAACCATAAGGAATGTTTGTTCTCCTAAATAAAAGTTCAGCAAAAGAATTTTTTATTTTATTAGCTCTAAATAAAAAATAAGTTTTTTCTTTTAAATTGATTTTAGAAATAATTTCATTAAATGAAGGATATTCTAAAAAATCTATTTTTCCTCCTTCTTTATCTGAATGTAACCATTTTTCTTTTCTATAATCTATTTTTTTTAATATTTTATTAGCAAGTTCGCAAATATTTTTAGGGCATCTATAACTTTTATCTAATACTATTTCTTCATCACATTTAGTTTCTATTATAAATTTTGGATCGCTTCCTGCCCATTCGTGAACACACTGGTCATCATCTCCACTTAAAACAAATAAATCTATATTACTTTGTTGAATCCATTGCTGTATAACTTTTATTTGACTTGGAAAAAGGTCTTGTGCTTCATCAACAATAAGAATTTTTGAATTTAATTCTTTTTTTTCTTCTATAACATTTATCAACGCATCAGAATAAGCATATTGGTTTTTTTCAGTTTTCCATTCAACAAGCCAAGCAAGGCCTTGAATTATATCTTCTCTTTTGTTTTGGTCAATATTTTCATCTTCTTCATAAAGTTCTTTTATTCTATTATCAATTTGGGTTGGAGTTAATTTAGAAACATTTTCACAACAAATGTTTTGGATTTTTTCATAAGTTTGGTCAATATATTGTCCTATTGTTTGTTCTGTTGCAAATTCATCTTTTAAATAATCTAAATTTTTTTCAGAACAAAACTTTTTCCAATTCATTGGAGTTTGAAAACCACTTAATCTCCAACAAAGGCTATGTAAGGTTCTAAAATTATTTTGTTCAGGTAAAAAAACAGAATTTTCTTCTAATTTTTGTTTTATTGAATGTATTCCTGCTCTTGTGAATGTTGTAAAGGTAATATCTTGTATATTATATCCTTCTTCAATAAAATCTTTTATTAAATTTAAACATTTAGTTGTTTTTCCTGCTCCTGCTACTCCGTAAAGTTTAATTTTCTTCATTTTCTTCACCTTTAAGTATTAAATTTTCATAATCCATGTTTAATGCTTCTTTTTTAAATTTCCAAAATCTAACAATTCTTTTAGGGCCAACTCTTTTTGGTTCTGAACGATCAGCTAAAAATTTTTCTAAAAAGAAAGCAATTTTTGTTAGTTTATAATTCCATTTATTTTTTTGAATTATTAATTCTATTGCTGAAGAAGGAATAAATACTTGGTCGTTTTCAAAATATGCTCTTCCATAACTAAGGCATTTTTTTATATCTTCAACTAAACTGAATGTTTCTAATTCACTTAATATTTTTTCTGCAATAAGTTCTTCTTCAGTTACTTCTTTTTTTATTATTATTTTTCCATACTTTTTAGTCCATAAGGTTAATAGTTTTGCCCATACGTTTTGTGATAATTCAGGTAATAATGTGCCTTGACTTTCTAAATAATAAAGTGTTCTAAATTCTCTTGAAGTTATTATTTTGTCTTTTGGTAATTGTATTTTTGCATCTTCTAAAATTATTTTAAGCATTGAATCATTTTTGTTTGGGTATAATTCTATTTTTTTTATTTTTAATTCAAAGTATTGGATTAATGGATTTTTTGTTCTTTTTCTGTTTTCTTCTTTTCCATTGTTATAATATTGTTCTTGTTTTTCTTTGTCTTGTCCGGTCCATCTGTTACCCATTAATTCAATCATTGTTTTGTCTATGTCTTCAAAACTTAATGAGTATCGCATTAATCTGTTTATTGCATCAAGTTCATCTAAATAAGGGTGGTTAAGTATTGCTTTAGTTAAGTTTTTATCGTATGCGAATATTATTTCTACTTTTGGTGGAAAAACCATTATTCTCTCTCCTCTTTTGCTTGTGTTAGCATTTTGGAGTCGAAGATTTGGTTTTGTCCGTCTCGGTCTATGAATGAGATTAGTATTCCGTTTGTCATTACTTTAGTTGTGTTGTAGAAGGTTAGTTTGTTTCCTTCTCGATTTATCCAAATAGTATATTCTTTTTTTTCGTCAAAAATTAGTTCGTTCATAACATATCATCTCCATAACATAATATTTTTTTAATAATTATTTTTATTTATTATGTATTTATTTTATTTTTTAATCTTTATAAGCATTTAGTGGAAGTGCTTTACTTCCATTACTTTATTTCTTTTCCTTCGTAGCATTTTTTTATGTATTCTTGTTTGTTAACTGTTTCGATTGTTATTTTTACACGTACCCCTTTTTTGAATTTGTTTAAATGAGGATTGATTCCCCAAGTGTTTGTTTTTGTTACTTTATACTCCATATTAAAATTCTCCATTATTTTGTTATTATATTTCTACTTCCTACTGTATCAACTTCATAATGAATTCCAGCAGTAGCAATTAAAGCATCTCCTACATAAGCATCACCAGTTGCCGCTACTCTTTCTAAAGTAAAAAGCATTTGCTGTCCAATTGTTATATTTGTTCCAGTTATAACCACAATATCAGTTCGCTTAAATTCATACTGCGTATCGAATGTAGTATCAGCAGAATCAATAATAGTAACAGCATCTAAAGTAGCATCATCTGCACCTAAAGTATATGTTAATCTCCATTGAACATTATCAGTTCCTGACGGAGCAGTAATTCCTTGCCAATGAACGTGGAAAGTAATATCCGAACCTTCTTTGTAATCGTGCTGCATTTCAAAAGAACCATAAATCTTTTCTCCAACTGCAAACCCATAAGTTTGAATACCTGTGTCTGCTCCTACTTCATCAACAAAATTTTCTAAATCTGGCTGTGAAGAACTTGGTCTTGATAATTGAGCAGCCCCTAAATTAATGTTTCTCCAAACGGTTGCTGTTCCATTAAACTCTAATGTTCCATCTGATTCAAATTCGGAGTAATTAGTTGTTCCTCCGTCCCCAATATTAGTGGAACCTGTTCCTGCATCTACTTTAAAATTTAATCCTGTATCGCCATAAATCTCGAAATCTGTATCGAATAAAGATTGATTAAAACGAATTGCACTTGTCGCGAGTCTAATATCAAAATCCCAGTTTGTTCCGGTATAAACAATTTCAATATCGCCTTCGTTTTCTATTCCTGTTCCAGAATTTCCTTCTCCAAATCTAAGAGGTGCATTATCAGAAACATTATACCAACCAAAGCCTTTTGAATCATACAGGCTTGCATTGTGAGTAGATGAAGAATCAATAGTTCCAACAGAATAAATTTTGTTTACTGTATCAGCGTCAACATCAGAATCAGTAGTAGTAATTTGAGCAATAACACCAGTATTGGACACATTAACTGTTCCGTTAGTAACTGTTTCTGCACAATCAACATTAACAGTATTCCCAAAATTAGTAACATTAAAAGTTTTTCCTGCTGCATCAAAAGTAGATTCACTTGAAATAGAACCATTTAACCCATCATTAATAACTGTTAAATCATAAGCTCCTGAATAAGTTGCTTCATTAGTATGAGTGTAATACAAAGGAGCATTCAATTCACTATAACCATCTAAATAAGCATCAACAGTTCCACTTCTTGTTGTGTTTGTGAACTGACTAAATAACCATGTTTGTGTTGCAGAAGCAATATTATGAGAATTGTCTGAAAAATTAAAAATAGAAGAATCAACAATAACACCAACATCAACAGCAGTATCTTCATCTTTTTCAGAATTAACAAATAAAGCTCCGTCTAATTGAAGAATATTTCCTAAATCTCCACTTGAAACAGGAGTCAAAGTTGGGTACTTATCTGTTCCAACAGGAATTGCAACAGAAGAATAAACCAAGTTTTCAGTCGCTGTTGTATTTAAATTGATTTTTGAATCAGCCCATAAATCAAGTTCTCCATCTGTGTCTGAAGTAACATAAAGAGAAGTATCTCGTAAATAAAGTTTTTCTCCAACAGGCAACAAAATATCATCATCAAACTCAAAGTAATCTTCATCTTCCAGCCACTTAATTTGTCCAGAGTTTGTAACAGCTAAGAAACCAAGTGTTATATCAATATTAGCGTTTGTTCCAAAATTAATTGTGTTAGCATTATTAATAATTCGTTGGTCAGCATAAAAATCTAAATCACCATCAGCATCAGAAGTAATGTAAATGCTAGTATCTCGGAAATAATTCTTTCCTTTAAAATACCCTTCTTTCCACCACAAACTAGAAGTTCCTAAATCATAAGAGTTATCTGAAGCAGGTGCAAAATGTTGGTCAACAGTTAATAAATCAGTAACAAAATTTGCTGTTAAAGTAATAGAATCACTCAAATCTTGTTTAATAAAAACAAGTTCAACTTCATTATCATCTTCAATATCTATAAGAACAATTGAATCAGCAATACCAAGAGCACTTGTCAATGGACCTTCAGGAGAACCTTTAATCAAACCTACTTGTGATTCAAAACCAATTCCACCAACATCACCAATAGTATACTCTTTAACTTCAACAGAAGAATCAGCAGAATAAAACTTAGAATCATAACCTGCAAACACAGTTCCTGTAGTCGAAACATTTCCAATGAAAGTGTTTGCTGTAATATTAAAATCTGGCATTGAAAGATTTTTTGTTGTTCCAATAGAACGTACAAATCCATCATCTCCCCCTCTTGGTACTGAAGTGTGAACATGGGTATAAGCATTTGCTCCTCCATAATACATTGTAGCATTTTTTGCAGTAGCATGGTCATTTCTAACATACCAACGAACAATAAAACGAGCATCAGCATCAATAACTTGGTCTTCAGTTAAAATGTATTGAGTATCGTACAAAGTTGAAGTTGCTTCGTTTACTTCTTCTGTAGTAGTTCCAAAAAATGGTGTTATTAAACCATTCAAATCATACTTGTAAACATTAACATCAAAATAAGTTGCTCCTGCACTACTAGAAATACTTAAATAATTATGAAATTCATAAGTTCCTGCTGGTATTACTGTTACGTTAGGATTGTTAGGAGCAGTCATATACTGGTCAATTAAAACAGTTCCTGTTCCACTTGAAACGCTTACAGTATCACTTTCAGCAGTTCCATCAGGAAAACTTTGCAAAACTTCGTAAGTAGCAACATCACTATCTTGGTCTGTTGGATAATAAACTTCAACTGAACTACCAGTATCAAATGAATTAGTATCAACACAACCATCATTGAAACCACCAAGAACTTGACCAACTCCACAAGAAACTTGTGCATTAGTATCTATTGTAAGTATTGGATTTTGAACATAACTCCAATCAATGTTCCCATTAATATCACCACCAACAATCAAATTCCTCTCAACATTAACATCCTTACTAAGAGCAACCATTCCAAGTTCAGTACACTTAGCTCCATAACCAATAGCAACACAACCACCAGGACCACCACTAACATTAGCATCAGAATTCAAACCAATTGCAACAGTATCAGTTCCATCAGCACTTGCATAATTACCAAAAGCCATTGCATAATTCCCAGTAGCATAACTTTTGTTATTCATTGCAATAGTAGAAGTACCATCAGCTACTGCTTCAAAACCAATTGCGGTTGCATAAGGCCCATCTGCTATTGAAAGTACCCCAACCCCCATACTAGCAGTACCACTAACAGTTGAACCAAACAAAGAAAAACTCCCTGCTTTTTTATAAATCAAAGGATAAGAACCAGTAATACCAGCATTAAAATCATCAAAAACACTTAAATCTGTTTCTGTTGTAGTTGTTCCTGTTACTGTTAAATTAACAAATTCTCCTGTTGTAGAATTAATACTACCAGTAATCGTACAACTACTATTATTATCACAATTATAAGAAGAATAACCAAGAGAAGTATTCAAATCTAAAGCATTAACAACAGCCAAAGCATTAGCATCAATCTCAGCTTCACTAGCAATCCAAATAGCATTCGCAATCGTATTCGCATCAGAATCAACAACAATCTGATTCAAACCAGTATAAGTAGTTCCACTTCCCCCAGTAGAATTAACATCAATAACTTTACAAGTTAATTCATCACCAATTCCAACAAGAACATTATTATCTCCAACACAAGGGTCAGGGTAATTAGCAAGTCTAAACCAATTAACAGCATTGCTTTCAGAATCTTCTAAACAACCACTAAATAAAAGTAATACTAATAACAAAAAACAAGTTTTTTTAATCATGCTATAACCTTATTGTCTTTGAAAAACAAAAACCTTTCTATTAACTAAAAATCAATATTTTTGCAAAAACAAGCATAATACTAAAGAAAACAGGAGGACAAAAACTCCCATTCTTAAAAACCTTCAACCAAACAAAACCAATTACAAACAAAATAACATACGCAAGAATCATATTAATTAAATCTAAAAACAAGAAAGACAATAAAGAAAAAGGCAACAACATAGAAAAATCACCAATACTAAAAACATCAATCTTATACAAATATTTCCCATACTTCCATAACAAATAAAAAACAACAGTTAGCAATAAACCAACAAAAATACTTTTATGCAAAAGAAAAAAACCAACATACAACATACCATTCAACATAGCAAAAGGAATAGCATTAACTCTTTTTGTTTTAAAATCTTTCCAAGAGTTCCACGCATAAATAAGCAAAAACCAGGGAAAAAAATAAGAAGCCAAATCCACAGGAATCATAATGCAACCTCAATATCAACCTCAGATTCAATGCTTAAAGAAACAGAATCCCTAGGAGAAATAGTTATTTTAGTCAAATTATAATTAACAATACTAATATTTTTCTTATTAACATTATGCCTAACATTATCAACATAACTTTTAAACATTGGTTGAAACAAAGAAAGTTGTTTAGAATCAGTAACAACCCTAACAGCTTCAAAATTTAATTCTTTTGTCAAATTAATATCTGCCTTAGACTTTTGCAAATTCTTAATAAGCAAATCAGTAACAAAACTTCGCTTAACCAACTCAGAAAAAATTATTACTCCAGTATTACCTTTAATTTTAAGCTTATAAAACCTAGTATTATTTTGAGGACTAAACAACTTTGGCAATCTCATTAACACACACCCTTACTTTTAACTTAATTTATTTGAAGTAATTAAATTTTCAGCACTAGCTGGATCATCTAAAACCGAATTTAAAAAAGTCATAATAGGTTCACCGAAAAGAACAACAACTAAAACAATTACAACTAAACCAATCATAAGCATCATAAACTTTTTAGTTTGAGGATCTCTAGATTTTAAAGCAATTAAATCCAAAATCTTTCTAGTAATACCACCAGCAGCTTTATTATGTTCATCAATACTTTGTTTTAATTCCCAACCAAAATTAAAAAACATTGAATCATATTCTCTTTTAAACAACCATTCTTTAGTAATAAAACTTTTAATACTAGGATTATAAACTAAAAAAGGATAATCTGTTTTAAAAAGTTCATTAGAAATATTATCCCCTTCAACTGGAGCTTCAAAAATAACTTTATTTTTAGAATCAATAACAGGTTTTCCATCAGAATCAACACCAGGCTTAACTTCACTCTGTCTTAAAATACCATGTTTAATTTTTTTAGAAACATACCAAAACAAATTACGATTAAACTTTTGTTCAATAGGTTTACCATTAATATAAGAAACAAATTTATCTCCTTGAATAGTAGCAGTAAAAAACTTTAAATGGCCAGTTGAATTAAAAATCAAAACACCATACTCAGCACCTGAAATAATCTTTGTAAACGTGCTTGAAGAAGCAACAAAAGACAAAAAACCCATTACTAAACTAATAAAAAAACCAATAAAAATAGCAATAAAAGGACTAACTTCTAAAACCAACATAGTAAAAACGAACATTACTGTTACCATTCCTACTGCAATATACGAAACAAATCTTTTAATCTCATTAAAATTAATCATCTTTTAAACACTCCCCCAAGTAATCCTTGATTTTGTTGTTGTTGAACCCCACCCATTTGAGGATAACTTAATTCAAATTTATTAGTTAAAGCATTAAAAAATCCACTACCTTCAATACTCATTGTACTTCTTTCAATCCATTGAAAATTACTAGAATAAAATAAACAAGTTGCTTTTAACGTATAAATCATTGTTGAAAAAAGTTCTTTAGTTCTAGCTTCAGTTAAAAATGGTTTAATTCTAGAATATAATTCTTCCATGCTTTCATAATAAGAAAAAGTTTCAATTATCCTAACAAGATAACGGCCAAGAATATGAGGATAATCCTGATCAAAATTTAATAATTTTACCTCCATAC
>Ga0222703_1000353_pt1 | contig 10926 bp, 34 predicted proteins | sample AntAcemetage1506_FD_179827 | JGI IMG/M metagenome (GOLD analysis project Ga0222703, IMG submission 179827) | Saline water microbial communities from Ace Lake, Antarctica - #1506 | ecosystem: Environmental > Aquatic > Non-marine Saline and Alkaline > Saline | place: Antarctica: Ace Lake...
CTTTTTCTACCCCTTCTACTACATTTAGGTAATTCTTTTTCACAAACAACACAAGTTTTTCTTCTTCTTTTATCTATTTCCATTCTTCTTCACCCCACCAAGATTGTATTAGTTTATGATTTTTACCATCTAAAAAAGTTCTTAAATTTGATTTAATTAAATGTTCTTCTCTTAAATGTTTTCTTAAATCTTTTCTTGTCATATAAACTTTTACTCTACATCTTTTACACCAATATCTTTTCATTTTTTCTCCTCCATCTCTTTATCTAATAAATATTTTACTTCTCTTCCCCTTTTGTTTCCACTTTTATATCCTGAATTAAAACCACACTTCCAAATATTAGCTTCCTCTCTTGACATAAATCTCCCATTCCTATCTTTAAAATAATTATTAAACTTATCTAATTCAACTTGTCTATTATTTGCTCCTAATGTTTTCATTTTTTCATATACTCCTTTAAACCCAACCACATTAAACCATCTGAAAGCACAAATGCAACAACCCACCACCAAGACACATCATTCTCTGCAAATAGTTTCAACAATACAAATAATTCTGTTGTTATCATTTATTCATTAATTGGTTAATTCTTCGCAATCTCTTTTGAGATGCTTTTATCCTCCTTATTTTTAGTAGGTGATAAATGAACATTTTCTTTTCCCTTCAAAATCTTATGAATATATCCAACACTAACAAATTTCTTATGATTATTTTTATCCCAATAGAAAACTATTCTTTGTATTTCTCTAATTGTTTTTCCTTCTTTTCTTAATTCTAATATTTCTCCATCAACTTTTAAAGATTTTCTTCCCCACTTATTTCCTTTATATGATTTAGTAATACCATTTTCTTTTCTAATTGCAGCTTTAACTCTCTTAGATTTCTTATCACTTTCATCTTGAGCAATCCACCCCATAATATTTAACATTAAATCATGCATTATTTCATTGAAAGGTTCTGGCATTTTATACATCTCTTCTAACCAGTCTTGTCTGAATGAATGTATTGAGCATTTATACAACTTACAATATTCAAAGAACTCTTTTAATTTTATTCTATTTCTATATATTCTATCTAAATCCCAGACTATGAAATGTTTTATTTTTCTAGATTTAATTAATTTCTTAACTTTATTAAAACCATCTCTTTCTTTTTCTTCTTTCCATGCACTTTGTTTATCTTCTATTAATTCATAATCATCACTTACCAATGTTTTACAATCTTTTAATTGGTTTTCTGGATTTTGTTCTTCTGTGCTTGTTCTCAAATATATTATTGTATTCATCTTAGTCCCTCCACAAATTGCTTTTTCATTTGTTTTCTTTGTTTATTTACTTCCATTTTATCTACATATTCTTTTTTCCTTTGTATCCTTGCCCCTTTTCTCATACCCCTTAATCCATTTATAGAAGCATACACTTTTCTCCATGCCATTTGATGACTATATCCTTGAGCAACATATTTTTGCCATAATCTTTTCTTTTCTAATTCATTTATATTATATTTTCCCATTCTATCTGATTTTGTTTTGAATGGAACATAAAACTTATTGTTTCCTATTCTTCTATTACATTGATTACACATTCTTGTTTTTCTTAATCTATTAAATACAAAACACTTTGTTCTTAATTTTCTTTTACATTCTGGGCATATTTCTTTTTTGTTCACCATCTTTTTTGACTTTTTTATTTATTTTAACCTTTCTATAACAATTAGGACAAGTAGCATAAAATTTACTTTTTCCTTTGTAATTCCATTCGTGTTGACAATCTTCTTTAGTGCATTTAATTTTCATTCTTTAACCTCAAATCTTATAATATTATTAACTCTATCAAATACTTTTTTAGCATTATAAATTGTATCAATTTCTTGTTTAGCAATATTATATAATATTCTTTTTGTTCCTTTCTCATAAACATTAAAGTGTCTTAAATTCATATCTACTTTTGTATAACCATCTTCTAAAATCTTTTCTAAAAGTGTTTTAGGTCTTGATTTCTCTAATTCTATTTCAATATGTTCGTTTAACCATCTATCCATTTTGTTTATCCTCCCTTTTTACTCTTTCAATTTCCTCTTCAATAGATTCTTCATCTCCTGTCCAATTTTCAAATTTATTATCACTCATCTTCCTTTCTCCTCACTTTTTAATTCTTTCAAACCCTCTAAAACAGCATCAGCAAAATAAACTTTATGTCCTCTTAATGTATCACTATGCCAAGCATCTAAACTTTCAATCATCTCATCAATTTTATCTTTCATTTTTTATCCTCACTTTCAAATTTATTATCACTCATCTTCCTTTCTCCTCACTTTTTAATTGTGAATCTGTTTCTAATACTTTATCTATCATTCCTATTTTTACTCTTATCCTCTGTCTTTGAGAAGGACTAACCATTAATTCTTCATTCAAAAACTCATCTTTTAATATAAATACTAACTTCTCTCTAATTTCTTTTAATTCCTTTTCAGTTTTCATTGTTTATCCTCACTTTTCTTTGGATTATTATTAATAACTTTCTTCCCATTAATCTTAATCCACACTATATTAAACTCTTTTAAATTTTTATTAAGATAAGTTATAACTTTTTGAGTAGACCAAATATAACCAGTTGTAAAATGAGTCATAAGTGATTCTTCTGAATTTCTAAGAAATGCTTGAACTTTCATTGTTTATCCTCCTTAAGACCTACTTGGTGTATACCATTTCGTTTACTATACTTCTTTGTATACTTTTCTTGACACTTCGGACATAATCCATGAACTCCACAAAACTTACGAAAACCTTCTTTAGTTTTCCCTATAATATTTCCACAACCTCTCTCAGACCTACTTGGTTTAATATTATTGTCAGAGTCAGAGGAAGTTCCCAGTGAGTGACCGTTCTGTTCCTCCAAAGTCTGACTATGATTAGGAATATCTTTCCCTTCTAAAGTTTTTAATATAAGAGCCAAAAAACCCTTAATTAATTGTAGTTCATTTAAAATTGATTTCTCTAACATATTTTCCCTCCACAACCTTTATCCTTTTGAACATGAGCGTCCTCAAAACTACCACCCCGTTTATTGCTAATGGGTTTTGAGGCGTTGTATCTCACATTTTTAGATGTGCTATCCACCTTTCGGCTTCTCGCCCTTTCATCCTGAGGACTATAAAAATTTCCCATTATTTTGTCAATTACTTCAAAAAACTCTTTTGTTTTAAATCCATGTAATCTATATTCTTCCTTCAATTTCTCACTAAATTCTGTAAGTGCTTTATTTAATGCATTATGTATGTTTTCTTCTTCTGTTGTTTCCATTTTTAAATTCTCCAATTATATCTTCCATTAACATCTTTAATTCGTAGTCTGCAACTTCTCCTGACATAACTTCCATTCTTTTGCATTTTGCTCTCCATTCTTTTTTTAATTTCTGAATAACTTTTAAAAATTGTTTTCTTTGTTTATCTAATTCAATTTTACAACCTTTTAGATAACAATCAGGACACTCCATAGTAATATGCATTTTATTATGCTTTTTTCCACATATATCACATTTGTATCTTGTCATGTTAAATCCTCTACTATTATTTCAATTATTTGCTCTTCTAGTTTTAATGCTTCAGTTAGAAATGTTTTAAAACAATCTTTTATTTTATCATTTTCTTCTTCTGTCTCGATAATTATTCTTATTTGTTTTTTCATGTTATATTTACTACTCACTACTATTTATAAAGATTTGTAACCATTATAAAATGTTAAATAAATTCATTTCTTTGAAAAATTGGTTTGTATTTTCCTCAATATTTTTTCCATAATCTAAAATTTTAAAACAATCTTTTTGTTCTTTTTTTATTAAATTCATTTTTTCTAATTCTTTTATTGCTAATACTCTTAATTGTTTTGGAACAAGAAATTGTCTTCCTAATTTAGCCATTAAATCTTTTTTAGATATTATTCTTCCAACACCATATACTTTTTTTAGTGAATTGTGAAAGCTCAAGTAAAGCAATCCAATATTTAACCTCTTTTTTTCCATTTTATTATGTTAATGGGGGTAATATATTTATTATTTGATTTTTACTTAAACATTCATTTAATGATTTTAAAGCTATTGAATATTCATATACACATCCTAAAACAATTAAAACAATAAAGAAAACTATTAATAATTTCCACCAATTTCCTCCACTAATTAAGTTCTTCCAATTTATTTTTCCATTAATTTTAATAGGATAAACAATATGCCAACCTAAGAATCCTTTTCTAAAGTAAACTACTTCATTGTCTATTTCTATTTCTTCTAGTTGTTTCATTTCACCCTCTATTTGCAAATACTGCTGCAATTATTATTGTTCCAAAAACTAATATTAAGAATTGCCAAACTGGAAATGATGGTAAATTTTCTGATTTATTAGCAATTATGAAACCAATAACTTCAGCAACTACTCCTATTCCTGCTAAAATCCAAAATGCTGGATTTTCTAATGTGCTTTCTATGTCCAAATTATTTTACCTCCTTTTTTTCTGGTTCTTTAAATTGTTTTTCTAAATCATCAAGTATCTTTTTTTGTTGTTTTAATCCTAAGAATTGAACTCCTGTATTTAATAATGCACCAATTAGAATAATTCCAACCCACCATAAGTTTTTCCATCCATATACTGCTACACATAATCCTAAGAATAATCCAATTAACATAATTTTAGTTCCACCTATTTGAGTTTTTAATTTTTGAATTGGTGTGATTCCCTCAAGACCAGACTTCCAATGATTTATAAATTCCTTAAATGAAAGTTTTTCGCCTTTTTTGTTTTTCCAAAAATACATTTTCATGCTATATAATTCCTCTCTTTATCTAATGAATCTTCTTCTTCACATTCTTCACAAATAGTTCCTTCTTCAATTTCTTTTCCACAATGCATGCATTTTTCTTTCATTTTGTTTTCCATTGAAATGTGTGATGACTATTAATCATTATTTTTCTTTTAATTACTTCTTTACTTCTTAATAATACACTAAGAGGTCTTGATACACATGATACATTTAATTTCTTTTCTATTTCTTTTGTTGATAACCATTTCTTTTCTTTTTTTAATAAATCAAAAATCTCTTGTTGACCCATTTTCAGAAAACATACTTTTCTAACCATTTATTTATCTCTTCAATATTTTCTGGGCAATCATTCAAATCAATTGGAATAAAATCAATAGTAAAATAAGGAACTTCATAATCTTTGTATTGTTTAGTCTTTGTCTTAAGCCATTCTTTTGTGTATTCTTTTTGTATCTCATAAATTACAACAGACTTATCTTTTACATTTTCAAAATAAACATCTACAATATTTCCATTGTCTAACCTGAACTCCGAATATATGTGAATCCAATCTCTTCTTCTATATTTTCTTAATAGTTTTCTTACAAGAAGAAGTTTAATTACATCATGTTTATCCATTTCTGGAATAGAACTTGCTAATTTTACTTTGTATAATTCAGACCAGTTGACTGTCATTTCTTACCTCATTTCTTCTTTTACTTCTTAAAATTAATTTCATCACAATTATTATACTCCAAAATCCTATTAAAAATCCACCTAATATATAAATTATCTTTATCCAAACACTTTCTTTTTCTTTAATTATTTCTGGTTCACTTTGAATTTCTTTAATTACTTCAACTTCTCTATCAATATAATTTGGAACTTCAACATATTCTGTAACATTTCTATCAACATATTTTGTTCCTCCTCCACTTGAATAGTGGTGTTCTGTTATTATTTCTTTTTCTAAATTAAAAAAGATTAAAGTAAAATTATCTGGAGCATAATTATAAGCAAAATTAATTGTAGTGTTTCCATTTTCCCAAGATACATTCATTCCATCCATATTACTTGAATTTCCAACTACTGTATAATATTCAAATTCTTCTGATTCAAATGAATATGATTCTCCAGAATAAATTGTTATTGCACTTGCTAAACCTAAGACTGCGATTATTAATATCGCTAACAATATTATTGTGCTAATTTCTTTTCTCATCTTAACACAAAACCCCCCAAAACTTACATAACAACTTTAAAGCAATTGTTGCTCCTATAAATACAACTAAAAAAGTCAAAACTAAATTTATAATTATCCTACAATTAGATTTAATATTCTCTTTTCTTTTCTTCTCTCCTTCTTCTTTTTCCATTTTGATTATGATAAGGGTGCTTTCAACCCTTGTGTTTTTTTTAAATAAAAATAAAATAATAAATTGTTTTTTTGTTTTGTTTATGCTGGTAACACTGAAGTTATTATTGTTCCATCAAATCCAGTTGTGTCAAATTCATTTACTACAACAAAGCTTAATAAACTGTCTGCTAAAAGAGTAAATGTGCTTAATGTATCAAAATCAATTACTTCATGATGGTCTGTTGAAGTATCACTGTAAGTTGCTCCTCCTAAAAATTTTGAACTTTCTGTCATGTAAGAGTCAACATCTGTAAAATCACCCATTAAATGTACTGCAAAAGTTTGTTCATATACAATTTCTCTTTTAACTGTGAAAGTAACTACATCATTTTCATCATCATAACTGCCTTCTTTGAATGGTTCAAATCCTGCAATAAGTGTCTGAGTTCCAGATTGACTTGGGTCTTTATAGTAAAACTTATCATCACTTTCCTGATATTTGATATGATAGTTACTTCCATCTTCTCTGGAAATTTCTACATCAACTACTGTTGCTTCGTCTGGAAAATCTACTATATAAGTTACTTCTTCAACACTTGGAATAACATTAACATCGTACTCAGAGTTTGTCAATCCTTCTGTACCATAAAGTTGTCCATAAAGTTCAAAAGATTGAACTTCATAATAACTTGTTACAATCTCTCCATCTTCAATTGATGGGTCATAACTTGGAACTAACTCAACATTTCTTGAAGTATCTGCAAGATTCTTTAAAGAATATACTTTACTTAATAAAATATCTCCATTAAATCCAGATAATGCTGATTCAGTACAATATCCTTCAGGACAATTAAGTATTACAGCTTGTTCAACATTAACAGTCTGATGAATTTGTCCATAGAAAGTCAATAAACCTGCTGTAACCAAAGCCAAAGCAAAAAGACCTAAGATTCCAAAAGCTAAATATTTCTTATTAAACTTCTTTGTTTTTTTTGTTTCTTCTTTCATTTTCTTTACCTCCTTTCAGCTTTATTAATTTAAGAATAAAATCTCTCCAAGTTAAATTACCTTTCTCTTTTTCTAATCTTTTATAATCTTCATCTTCAAAATAAACATTTATTGATTTCATATTCCTTATTTACTTAGATAGTATATAAATCTTTGTGACTATTATTAAGTAATTATTTGCTTCTAATTGGACAATGTTTTTTATTTAAATAACCACAATTTTTACAATAGAAAGTATTTCCTACAACTTCAATTCTTGAACTCTGACAAGCAGGGCATTTTTGGGGGCGTTGTGTTTTCATTTTTTAAATTCCTCCTTTAATTGGAGAATAACATCTGAAAGAAGTTCTATTGCTTTTGCATTTGCATCAGCAGAATTTCCTAATTGCTTAATTGATTGAACATGAGATTCAAAGTTTTGATTGAACATTGCTTGGTTTTGTGTAACTTGATTAATATTTTCCAATAGAAGTGAAGGAGTTACCTCAAATTTATGTTTCTTATTATCATTCCACCACTTTTGCATAGGAATATTTGTTTGAAATGCTTTCTTTCCAACTGTTTCTAATTCCCCACCCATACACAAGCTGTCATCTACAATCAACCACTCCCCTTCCTCATCTGATACTCTTATTATATTTCCTCTCTTATTCTCTTCAATTGCTAAATCATTCTTAATTAAAGCATAATGTTCCTTTTGAAATGATATACTTGATGGTTTGATAAGTATGCCTAATTTACGATTTAAAGCATCTACAATCAATTTTATCTCTTGAAATGCTGAATACCTTGATTCTATTGCTGTCTCTCCGTAATAAGAAGCATCTTTTTTATCAAATATTCTTAAATGGTCATTGCAAAGCCATACTTTTCTACCTAATATTTTAATTCTTGGAGTATTTTCTTTAGCTCCCACAATTTTATGGTTTATTTTTTTGTCTTCTAATATCTTAATTCTCTTATCCCAGTCCTTGATTTCCTGTGGAATATTTACATTCCAAACATAAGCATGACCTCTTGAAATATCTTTCTTTAGGAAAATACCATACTTAGTTAAGTTTTTACTCTTTTTACTTGGTTCATACCACCCTCTTCCTTTTTGAATTATAAATCCATGTTTCTTTAATCTCCGAAGGTAATAGTTCAATTGTTGTTTAGAAATAGATAATTCTTTTTGAATTTTGGAAAGATTAGTTGAATGTTTTAGACCATTGATAATAGGTAAGTAAAAGTCTGATTTCCAAGTTGAATTTTTACTTCTTTCCTCTTTCATCAAAACAATAAATCAAAACCATTAATAAACAATTCTTTTAACTTTAAAATAGGAACAATGCTTATTTTCTATTGGAAATTGTTAGGTCTTACAAAATATTACTTATCCACTACAAATTAGAAAGATTTAAAAGTGTGTTACTACTTATAAATATAACAAAAGATAGTGGGAAAATCAAGTATAACCCAAAAATCTTGACCCCTTCCCCAACTATCTTTTAGAATTCTAATTAAGAATATGTTATGATTTTAAAGAAAAAGTTTTACTATCTCTTTTTCTTTTTGCTTTTAGGTCTTCCTCGTTTCTTTTTTGCCATTATGATTTTTTATATCTTCTTTATTAAATTATTATCTTCTATTTCTTCCTTTACCTTCTTTTTCTGTTTCCTTACATCCACTTCTTCCACGATTAGTTCTTACTCCTCTTCCAGAACCATCTTGTTTTGGTTTTCTTTTTGCCATTTGTTTTTTCCTCCAATTTAATTAACATGAATCTTACAATCCTGCAATTAATCCTGATTCTAATTTTATAAATTCAATTCCTACAATGTTCTTTGCCCCTAGCCCAATTAAATCTCCTGTACCTACTTTCTTTTTCTTTACAACTTTAACATTCTCACTAGCCAAAGCTGCTGCTTGTATTGTTGGAATTAAACCAATTATTTGTTTTATTGCCATTTTTTTTTTAGCTTTCCAAGTATTAAAAAATAAAAATAAAAAATTTATGTTTATTTACCAAGTGCACCTAGTACTCCTGACCTTAGTGTTGGTTCTAATGCTATTACAGCTACTGCTAAAGCAAAGAAGATTACTATTAATGCTGCCATTGCTCTACCACCACTCTCTGCAATATAAGTTACTGGTTGTGCTGTTCCTGAAATTGTCCATGTGAATCCAGTAAATCCTGCAGCTGCTGCTGAAGTTGGTAATACACTTACAGCTAATCCTCCAGTAGTTGGGTCAATTACATTATTAGTTACTGTATAATTTGTTGATGGAATAATTTCTGTTCCAGACTCATTATAAATAACTACATCACTAATTGCACGATAGTCTGTAAGATATACTGTTGTTGAATTACTTGCATCTCCAAGTGAAGCATTAGCAACTGCTACTGTGCTTGTTGAACTTCCTACTTCTTGTGCAATCACTTGAAATAGTACAACACCTACAATTATAGCTACAGCAACTACAATAATCATTCCTAATCCTTGACTAACTTGTCCTTTCTTATTCATCTAATACCACCCCCTAAAAAGTATAAATCAAATATAAATATCATTTTAATCAAAAAATAAACTCCTTTTTTCTTGTTCAAATGTGTTGGTAAAAAACTTGTTTTCTTCTCCTAAAATACTATGTGGTTCTTGTTTCTTAATTGTCATTGTCATTTGGCTTGGTTTTAATATTTTCTTTGATTTTAATTTTGTTTTTAATAGCTTTTCTGTTTTACTTACAATATCTTTCTTATCTTTTTTCTTTACCATCCTTGAAACAACCTCTTTTTACTTAATGGAATATTTGACTTATTATCTAAGAAAATATTCTTCTGTCCTAAAATTGGTCTATCATTTTCTAATATTTTTGTATCTTCATGCAATATACTCTTTTGACTTTTTAGAATTGATTTGCCTTTCCAAGTATCTGCTCTTTGTTTTTTTCTAATCTTTTCTAAGTGCATTGTAATTTCTTTTTCATCTTGTTCTTTAACATATCTTTCTAGCTCTCTTTGATTAGCAGATTTCTGTCTTTCCTCTAACATTGTTTGAATTTTAAGGTCTTGTTGGGCATCTTTAAACTTTTGCTTTAGTTCTTTTTTGTTTTCACCCATTCCCTTTATTAAGTTTTGTATAAGACCCATTCTATTTACATGTATTATTGGTTTTTAAATGTCGATTACCTTGTGAAAATTCTTACAAAGAAAAAACCTATTGCTAAACCTCCTATTATTGCTATAAGTATTAATAAAACTGAATCAATAAATCCTGAAAACATAAGTAAGAACATTGCAATTATGAATACTAATCCTATTAAAGTCATTCTAAAATATGCTGCTAAACTAGTAATAACTAATAAAGCAATAGCTGCAAATATTTCTGGTGTTCCCGCGAAAATCTGCAGGAGCCAAACCTGTAAATTTAAGGGTTCGATAAAGTCCATTTTTTCTCCATTTTGTTTTTATTTATTATTTTCTTCATTTTTAAAATCACCTGCCAGCAAAATAATCGACCGCACTCATCACAAAGCCAACTGCTAGTGAACCAAAAATAAGTCCTACAATTGATGTCATCCATGGTTGATGTAAATCCATTACTAATTTAATTATTCCCCAAAAGGTTGAAATATATAATGCTGCTACTGTAACTATAAAAGGTAAAATTACTAGACTAGGGTCATAACCTCTTGCAAAAAGTCCAATAGTAATAATTGCTGCTCCTCCTAATAAAATTAAGATACCTGATGTTCCATTAAATAATTCAGACCAGAAACTTGAA